>Ga0123355_10000346_pt1 | contig 60015 bp, 60 predicted proteins | sample TergutEmb28metaG_3_FD_89872 | JGI IMG/M metagenome (GOLD analysis project Ga0123355, IMG submission 89872) | Embiratermes neotenicus P1 segment gut microbial communities from Petit-Saut dam, French Guiana - Emb289 P1 | ecosystem: Host-associated > Arthropoda: Insects > Digestive system > Gut ...
CAGATAAAGACCAACTCTAACGGCACGGACAGGATTTACAAGCACTAAACCCTGTATTTATTGGCTTTGGTGGTGGTTGGGGTTAAAATGCAAATTTTGTTCACAACAAATACCTCCTATAGTGAATTAAATGAGAAACAGTCCTGACCGAGCCGAAAATCGCGAACGCTTCAACGCGTTTTCGGCGACAGGCAGGACTGATTTCGAATTAATTCGCTATAATTACCAAGCCCAAGAGATGTCATATTTTTGAATATTTTCGTCAGCGGTTATTAGAGTCATACCTTCGACATGTGCTGTGGCGACAATCAAGCGGTCAAAAGGGTCACGATGGATTAATGGTAAGTCAAACAAACACTCCATGTAATTGTCTTTAATTGGCAATAGCTCAAATCCATTATCTTTAATAAGCTCAAGAAATGTCGTAAATCCACCTTCAAACGCATACTTTCCAATATTCATTTTGATGGCGACTTCCCACAATGAAACAACACTGATGTAGTTTGGATGGGATTGTATCTTTCTTTAGTATTAGCAGTTAATCTTTCGCCGTTTAAGAAGCATAAGATTGTGTGAGTGTCCAGCAAATTTTTCATTCCATGTACTCCTTTAATTCATCCAGTGGAGCATCAAAATCATCTGCAATCCACATTTTGCCTTTACCGGAGCCAAAAACGGGGCGTTGTTTTGTATCTGCTACGATTTTGTGAAGTGAAGCGATTTTTTCTGTAACATCTTTGTGAGGTACTTTTCGCCTTACTTCAAAGGGCAGACCATGATTATCTAAAGATGCGGAAATAAATATCCTTACCGCTGTAGATGTGTCCAAACCTAGACTATTAAAAAGAGAATCTGCCGCCACTTTCATATTATCGTCCATGCGGACTTGTAGAGTTGCCATACATACACCTCCAATGATTTGTAGTGCAATTGTACTGCGTATGTATTATGATGTCAAAGATTTGTATCGGTTTTATTTGTGGTGAATGTGACATATAAGCGGTAAATCCATAATTAAGGGGTGCAGACTGCACCCCTTAATTACCACTCGGTATTTATTAACGTGCTATTGTATCGTTCTTAACGTCAATATGCCCGATTTAATTTGATTTGCCTCTATTTGCGCTAAATCTACAAATCTATCCCAAAATGCAACCGAAGCAACCCATGATACTCACTTTCGCTAGCAGGCTTATGCACCTCAACTCCAATCTCACCAAACAATCGCACTTCCCCACCGGCCACGGACTTCCTTCCCGTATCTGTAAAGATATGCACCATATCCTGCTTCCGGAAAATCGAGTCCGGGTGCTTTTCACAGTAAAATGATACTGCCGTAAAATCCTGCTCTATTTGAGGCTCTAGAGTAAAAGCATATATCCGACTCCAGGCGTCATTCTTCCAATCGTATAGTATATTTCCCAGGAAATCATCCTTCTCTAGTATGTATTTCTCTCCGCTCTGCCTGCTTACCTTGCCATGTGTAAGAGGCAAAGGTTTACGCGGTACCGCTAATCCTACGCCTACATCACATAAATAATCTTCATCACCAATAGATACCAACATTACCCTATGCCGTCGCATGGGGATTTCAGGTTCATCCTTAAGAAACCTCGCCATATAATCCGTTACCTTAAAGCCTAAGCTTCGCAGTAACCATGCAAACAACGCGTTTAACTCAAAGCAATAACCCCCTCGGCCACGAGTCACTACCTTTTCATAGATATCTTCAATTTTAAGGGATATTGGTACGCCCCGTACTATGTCCAGGTTTTCATAAGGTACGGTTTGTAAGTGGTTGCGCTGTAAGGCATGTAATGTGTCAAAGTTTCGTTTTGGTTTGCCCGTAAAACCTATGCGCTTTAGATATGCTGCGATTTTGTCCATATTTTCCTCCAAGAGGCAAGCGGGAGTGCTTGCACTCCCATTTGACCCGCAAATACTAAGTGTGAAGCGGTTTTCCTTTTTAATAAGGTGAGTCCATTTCGTGAATAGGTCTTAAATCCCTGCTGATATGATTCATCGCCCTATATTGGGGGCTTGTTAGCATGACTATCCTGCGGGTCGTAAAGCCCCAATAAATATCAAAGTCCAGCAGCTCGGCTATAACCCTAAGGGGAACATACAAATATCCACCGATAATCAAAGAGCCCGGGGCATCAAAGTACAGCCTTTCCCAGTTTACCGTAAAGTACAAATCCCCTGCCCGATGAATCATTAAAATATCCTCGCCATGGAGGGCAAATATCCCCGTTTCCGCATTATATATAGACTCTAGGCCAAGCAATTCTGCCACACCCTGTATAGGAAACATTATCCGGTTTTGCAAATTAATTGGGGCAAAGTCAAGGTCAAGAACCTCTCCGTCTACAGAGATATCAATTGGGGCCCTGTATGTGTGATGCTCCACCAAAGCCCAAAGTGGGTCATAATCTGGCATTCTTCCGTTGAAAAAGTCATCCATCCACCGGGTACGCGTTTCCAGCCAGTCAAGTAAATGCTCCACCTGGCCGATAAAACTCTCAATTTCCACTATGCCCTCTGGGGTACGGGTACGAGGGACAACCACCCCAAGGATAGGATGCCGTTCAAAGTTGCGGTCAAAATCCGCCTCCAAATGCCTGGCAATAAGCCGTACATGCTCCATGGTTTGGGCTATTTCCCGGTCAACAATTTCATTCCATCTTGCTACCACAGCATCAAAAAACTCCGGCAAAAGCATTAAATGCCGGTACCAATAATTAAACAATGCCACATACAAGTCCTCGGGGCCGTACCCCATTGGCTGGGTAAAAGAATTACCCGCCGCAAGGTCAAAATCCCACACCGGGCCCATAAACAGCCTGCGATCATCGCCCTGGCCTCTGATATACATAAATATGCTAAGCTGGCTAAAGACGTCAAACTCCTTCATCCATTCATGTACCAAGTAGAAATCTATAAAGGAATCCAAATCTATTAGCGCAGTAATTTCCTCAAAACTTTGGCGGCGTATGGCATAACTCACTCTGTGTAAATAATCGTAAACATAGGCCACATGCTCCGGGGTACGACGGCGGCGATTATTGGGGTATCGTATGTCATACAGCAAGCCGTTTACATTTACATAGGTATCGTTTGTCACCCCGCCCTGGCTGGCTCTGGCATCCAATTCCAAGAAAAAATCGCTCTTCCCAGGATCCTCATCCCAGACAAGCTGCATCCTCCCCGGATTAACATCCCGTTCATCCGTTAGGAGATATACCCCCATATATTCTTCGTTTACATATAAATGCACATGACGAGGAGTCGGCGTAAAACTCAAGCCGCTTAGCAGATTTCCAAGGTACAGAGCCGTATAATTCCGAAAAAGAGAGCGATCAAAAAAGTCCGCAAGAAGTATCCAGTCCGTAGCTGCATATCCGGAACCAAGCAAGGGCTGCGCTTCGGCAAAACGAAGGCGGAGAGGTCTTTTTTGCCCACCCTGCGCCCATGTAGAATTACCTCGGCCCCTGAAACTAGCATCCACCGGGTCAAAATTTAGAATACTTAGGGCAGAACCGGAAACCGCAACGGTACCATCATGCCAAAAAGCCCGGCTTACATTAAAAGGGTCATAATACGTAGTCAGATGCAGGCTTGGTAGATTGCTTACAAACAGATTCCCAGGGGGAGTGGTAAACCTCGTTGTATGGGGGATACGCGGCTCAGGTTCTTCGGGAATAATGGTTTCGATAGCTACTACCTCATCCCACCATTCGTTAATCCAGTCATACCGCCGTTCAAAGAAAATCGTCAGCCAATATGCCCGCCCCTCAAACCAGGCAAGGAGATATTCCACCTGGCCTTGAAAGGTATCTATTTCCCGAGTTTCCTGGGGCAACATCACAAACCATGGCGGATTTCCGCCAAGTATATGGTCATGTCGCTCAAAATTGCGCAAGAAGGATGCCTCGTATTCCGTCGCCAGATATGCGATATGGTCAATCATTTGCCGGATTTCATTATCCTTAATTTCATCCCATCGTTGGGCCACCAAATCAAAAATCTCTGGAGTAGAAAGCATATGCCTAAACCAATGATTCCGCCAACCGGCTAGCATATGGGTATAAGCCGTCCAATAAAGGGTGTTGCCAGCCGACCTATCAAAATCCCAAACCGGGCCAAAAAAAATACGACGCTCCTCCCCTTGCGCCCGAAGGGTCATAAATACGCTAAAGGCGGGTACGTCGACATTTTTCATAAATTCCTGCACCAGGAAAAAATCAATCATTGAGGGTATGTCAATTACCTGTTGTATCGCTTCAAAATCTCTGGAACGGATAATTTCATCTGCGTTGCGTACAAAGTCACGGAGATATTCCAGATGACCATCCCAGTCCCGTTGCCTTGGGAAACGGATATCATAGGACCGGGCTTCTTCCCCTACCCCTGCAGTAAAGAAGGTTATGTCCTCTACATTATAATCAGCCCATGTACCTTCCACATGGCCATCCAGCTCAAACATAAACTCACTAAGGGCAGGGTCAGGGTTAAAATGAAGGGGGCCCCTGCCCGGCTCTGGGTTTCTTTCATCGGTAAGCTCATAGAGGCCCTTATATTCGCCGTTTACATATAAATGTACAAACTGAGAAGACGGGGTGAAGTCCATGGTTTCACTCAACAGACCTCCCAGATATAACGCGGAGTGATTGCGTAATATCCCTGGGTCAAACAGGTTGGCCAACAAAATCCAATCCCGATGGGCATACTCACTGCCAAACATATGGCGCGCTTCCGGGAAGCGCAGGCGAAGTGGACGTTTTTCCGACCCTCTTACCCAGGTAGAGTTCCCCCGGCCTCGTATTCTGACAGCTACATCATTAAAATTATATGCCGCATCTGCGCCCCAAAGGGTCGCGGCACCATTATGCCAAAAACTACGCTCCACAGCGAACGGGTCATAATCCGATACCAGATGCAAAGAAGGAAAACCTGCATAGCGTCGGGGCGATGGCATAATCGGGGCATTAAGCTGCGGGGTAATTTCATCGTCAACTCTAATCGGAGATATTATTTCAGCGGTAAGCAAATCCCCTGTTGTTTCAGTCCATATCAGTCCATTTTGTATAACATCATATTCTGTGTCACCGCAGGCAGAGAGGAACACGGCTATTGCTATAAGAAAAAATATAATTAATCGTTTTCGCACACAGTTCACCCCTACAAAACAGCGAGTAATATAAAATAATCAGTAAAACACGCAAAAATCATACAAAAACTATACTAAAAAGGTATGGTCAAAACGACAAAAATATATATTACGTCTATCGATAATACCCCAAAATAGCGTTGACCATCCCCCAAACCAACTCATTCTGGTACCGGGGGTTAATCATCCATGCAAAGTCCTGGATATTATTCATAAAGCTAATCTCCACAAGCACCGATGTGGCCCATACGGGACGTACCACAAAGAAATTGGCCTGGTGGACCGTGGGATGGCGGGTTGTCAACGGATTAATATAATGGAGGCTATTCATAAAATGGGTGGCGGCAGGCAAGCTATTCGGATTGCGGTACCACATGGTAAAACCATGGATATTGGCGGCATTGGTAGTCTCCGCTGTAGAGTTTGCATGAATAGAAATAAACATATCCGGCATTATTCTACGACTGATATTTACCCGCTCCTGCAAGGTATAAAAAGACTCCGCTGTATCCCGGATTATTGTTACCTCAGCACCCAAAAGCCGCAAACGCTCAGCCAGTAAGAGAGCATTTGTTAACACGATTTCAGCCTCAGGCAGCTCCGCACCCATAGGCCCAAGGGCTCCAGGGTCATCTCCGCCATGGCCTGCGTCCAACACAAAGGTAAACCCGGCAAGGGGATAATCGCCCTCCGCAAGAGCGCGGCGATGGCGCAGCACCAGACGCAGCTCCCCGTCCTCATATTCTATATAAAAGCCCTCAAGTCTGGAATCTGGGTCCATAGTCATAAAATACGCTGGGGCACCGTTGTGGGTGCCGATATGGATTTCATCAAACATCGTACTCCCTGGAGTATAAAATATCGGAGGCAAGCTGTCTTGGAAGCCCATGGTTACAATTAATTCCTCACCATCGAACTCCGCATATACAATCGGGAATATATCACTGTTCCATATGATTTTATCATGATTTTCCCCCAGGATATATCGCCCTTCGGATAAATATCCGGCAAGAGCCACTAAGGGAGAGGGTTCCGCAGTTTCTACCCATCTGCGCAGGTTAGCGGATTGTGTCCATACCCCGGATGCAAGGCGAGTCCATTCCCCTTGGACTGCCACAACACGGTCAATCTGACCTCGATGTACCAGCCAGTGTGAGCCACCTGTTATGGTTGCTCCTGGGAAAAGCCATGTATATTCCGCTGTTACTTCCGCATAAACCCTAGCGTCAGGGCCGATTTGCGTTATTCTTCCCGCTGCGGTTGCGTTGGCGGTTATGCCATTCCAGGTCATGGAGTATACAGGACGGCCCAGGTCTGTTACAGCGTCAGACGCGGCATTTGCATTGGGTGTAAAGGTACCTGTAAACCGGGCGGGGACAATATTCCCGGCGGTGGCACGCAGATCAGGATTAACCTGTGTAAGCTGAATAGTCTCGTTCCCAATCTGCACGGTAACAGTTGCACCACCAGGGGCAGTTGCCGCAAGCTGTACGGTTTCACCTACTCTGGCCCATTCATCGTATGCAGGTAGCACATTTGTTACCGTTGCCGTTGTCATAGGAGGAGTTGGGGTAGCCTGAGCCGGCGCATTATTGGTAATAACCCTGGTAACAGACGGCTGGCCTTCCTGTGTGAAGGTAAAGCTGTTATCCCCTCGCACCAAGGGCATAAATATGCTAAAGAAACCTTCGCCAGTGCGGTTTGTGACAGGCTCACCATTTACATACAATGGCAGACTTGGAACAGAACTGCCAAAGAAATTAAAACCTGCGGCATCAACGACGGTCATATCCCTGCGAGGCTGCGCTACAAGCAAATCTTCTATATAAAAAAGTGGAGCAGCTGGAGGAGTAGGAGTAGCCTCTGGTATATGCCTATCAAAGAACCGGCCGATATCGTCCCCTAAAGCCCCAACCATATGTGTGTAGCGGAAAAAGATATTGCCTCGTACCACATCTGATTCTGCATTACGATAAAGCTGCTGCAGGATTACGCCTTCCCAATTGGGACGCCCCAGTACCTCCCGATAAACCGCAAGACCGATATAAAGACATACATCCGTATCCCGGACCAAATCTTCCCACCAGGTCAGCACCCGTTCATAGTCGGCAACTTCAAAGCCAAAGTACCAATATATTTGAGGAACAATATAGTCCACCCAGCCTTCCAATACCCAGCGACGGGTGTCAGCATACTGGGAATGAAAGCTTTCCGAGCCACGGGTATCGCTGCCTCTTGGGTCGTTGCTGCGGTTCATCCAGATAGCCCTGGGGGAAACTCCAAAGCGCACGTCTGGGTCAAGGTTACGTACTGTGGCTTGCAATAATCTTATCATCTCGTTGATATTTTCCCGCCGCCAGTCATGGATGTTCATCCCGCCGCCGTGAGCGGCAAAGCTGACACTATCCGGGAAGTCGCGGCTGGGGTAGAAATAGTCATCCAGATGAATTCCATCTATGTCATAGTTGCGAATTATATGTGCTACTCCGTCGGCAATAAGCTGGCGTACTTCCGGCAAGCCCGGGTCAAAGAAAAGAGAGCTGCCATAAGCCACAGCCCAACTGGGGTTTTCACGGGCAGGATGGCCTGGTGCTAAGCGGCGCACATCAGTTATATTTTCGTTAGGGTATGTTATCCGATATGGGTTAATCCAGGCATGGACTTCTATGCCCAAAGCATGGGCCCGCTCAATCCAATATGCAAGAGGGTCGAAGCCATCAGGGGGAGCTTGACCTTGGGTGCCAGAAATCATAGCGGACCATGGAAAATAATCCGACTGATATAATGCATCCGCCGCCGGGCGCACCTGTACAAAGACAGCGTTAATGCCAAGGACATAAGCACGGCCTAGGATTTCATCAATTTCCCGGCGCATTTCTGCCGGACTCATGCCTCGACGGGAAGGGAAGTCCAGATTATATGCCGAGGTAACCCAAAGCCCTCGCATTTCTGTTGAAGCAGGAACAGGCTGACCGATTACTTGAGCATTGGGGGCAAAGGCAAGAAGAAGAGCGACGATGCAAAGAATAAGTACAAATGGGGTTTGGAATTTTTTCATAAAGGACCTCGCTTTATCACGACAAACACGCAACGTGTACACATTAATATAACATGTTCTTTCACCGGCATTTTTATGCAGCGGTGGGTATTTATGTCGGCTAAATTATAACATGGCGGCGGTGTTAGAACAATTTTGAACTTGTAAAAAATACTAAGATTTTGCAAAATTTTTCAGCTCTCTCACAACGCAAGCTCATATTTATCTATTTGCGGAAAATTAATTTATCGAAATGCATGTAGACTTATTGACATACAATGAAGCAGCCAATAACAAGTGAAAGTATCAGAGATGATATTTACGTTGGTATGGCCTTGTTTGATTTTGGTTATTTGCATAGACAGACAGAAAACTGGGCAGCTGCTATAGAATTGATATTAAATATTGCCAATATATGTATTGACAATAATTATGTAAATGTTACCATATAGACAGAAGCCTACATAGACTGAGTGTACGCAGTTAGCGTTGGACAAATAATATTTCTATTGGAGGTTCAAAATGCTTAGAAAAGCAACAGCTTTGTTTCTATCTGTACTGATGGTGCTGGTATTGTTGCCAGTAGGGCTATTTGCGTCAAATATTCAACAAGAAGACATTCTCAGTACTACTCTAACTTCTGGTGTAGAGATAGAACTCATGCCAACAGACTGTGAAAATGCTGCAATAATAGAAAGGGACAGACAATTAGCATTATGTCCTATAAACAATGCAAATATAGCAGCACGCGAAGCAGAGTTTCAAGAATTTCTGAGTGAAAATAATGTAAGTCCGCGTAGTCGATACTTTAATACCATTAATGTGCCTGTTTTCGAGCAAGAGCGTTCCTATTGGTGCGGGCCAGCAACTGCAAGGCAAGTAATACATTTTAGGAATGGTAGTGCCCCAACTCAGGCTGTATTGGCTAGAGAATTAGGAACAACCAGTAGCGGTTCAGATGTGCATGATGTAGGTCGGATAGTAAATAACCATACTGGATTTGGGTATGCTCATAGGCATATGAGTCATGATATGAACGCATGGGTTGATCAAGTGCGATTCTCAGTAGACAGAATGCGGCCTGCCATAATAACAATAAGGACTATAGGTATACCTGCATTCCCCTACCAAGTTGCAGGCCATATTGTAAATGTAAGTGGATATGACCTTGTGCAAACCTCTCCATGGTCTGATGACTTACAACCAATGAGCGTGTATGACATGCAGCCAAGCAATAGCTGGACTTGGACCGGTTCGATAAGGATAACTGATCCATTTGGCCCGGGCTTAGGTAACAGATGGTATGCCTTCAGCACATTGTTCCATGCACATGTTACCAATCGTGCTGGAACTGGCCCAGGTCAAGGTGCTCACTTTATGGGAAGAGCTTCATGGTAACCAAAAGAAAAATATATTATTTGGCACTAACCTTCTTTGCTATTGTACTACTCTATGGGTGCGGCAGAAACATTGCTGCACCCATAGAGTATGATGAAAATGCTTATAAGTGGACTGTGGAGAGGATTGTCCTAGCTGACGATTTCCTATTTAAGCAGAGGCAAATCATCCCGCCTGAGATTATATTTTCACCATATATACCTTCGAGTGACAAGTCGAGCGGTGATGCGCTGACAGTTAGCCTATTCTTTGAAAATATTATGGATTTGATTGCCTTTAGGGACGGGAATATCTATATCCACGTGCTTTCACCGGATGTAATAGTTCATACTGATGATTTGCATTACACATTAATATCGCAAGTTAATTATATAGAAAGATATATAGATATTTTTAGATATGCATCAGGTGCGCTTGTTTTTGGGGGCATTGATTTCGCACATCATATAAGATTTAATAATGAACGAAATATAACGACTTTGTACTATGTCGATTCAAGAGAACGGCAAGGAAACATATCAAATACATTATTCATGGTGCCATGGGCTACCGATGATGACAAGCCAGCGCAACTCCCGCCATTTCGTGGTAGCAGCATTTGGCATCGTTATAGTCCAAGGCGTCCGTTCGTAGCATATACAGATGAATATATCATCTTAAATTATATTGATGGCAATTCATATGTGCTAGGCTATATGAGACACTTTGACTATGATATAAATTACTATGGTGATATTGCGCACTATATGAGACATTTTGAACAAAGTACGCAATTTGTCGAAGTGCTTAGATATGATTTTGCTATAGGTGAAGACGGGCGCATGACTGGTAGAATACCAATATATGCCGCAGGAGATACATACGGTATCTACTTTCAGGTTATTACATTAGACGATGAGCATCTGGATTTTGGCGGCGAAAGCAAGCTATATTATTTCTGTTTTGAATCCGGTAATTATAAGCGCATACTTTACATGGATGACAGTATTACGTATATAAACGGCAATAATGGTATCATTGTTTACAATTATTATTCTGTAGACAATCCAAGAGTAATGACTGGCCGTATTGTATCCTTAGATGACAATTGGAGTGTGATAATTCCACATGTTACGCCGGTTAATGATATCAGCTATTCTAGGATAGAAGATGATTTTATTTTTATTGTGACGAGGGAGCACATAATTATATATAACCTACAAGCGGAATCATTTCACTATATTGAAGTAAGTTCGTTATCCACTGGGCCAAGGTCAAATATAAGAATGTCGGGAAGTCAATTTGGATGGTTATCTTTTGATAACAATTCAGACATTGTGTTTTACCGCATTCAGTTAATACAGTAGTCTTGTAAAAACAACCACCTGATTTTAGTGACAAAGTCTTAGACTCAGTCTTAGAAATAAACAGGGGCTGTCACGTTAAGGCGTAATAAAAAGCCCGTCATCCCGGGCTTGACCCGGGATCCCCTTAGTCTTTCGACAATGGTTATGGGATTTGCCTGTTATGACTTGTGATTGCTTGTAGTTGCTGCGCGGAAATGCTGTGATAGTGAGGGTCTCGGGTGCTTGCTATGAATTGGTGTAAGTTAGAGAAAATTTTTCAAAAAATGGATAATTCGGATACTTGGTTCGATAACTGGATTGAACCCCGCAATATAAGGCCCCAGCCGGTTTTGATGATACCGACAAAGGCGGTTTTCTTCCGGCTAATAACAACTACCTAAGCAACTCCCCTACCCCAATTTCGCGCCCCCGCAGATAATCCTTTGCTGACATTCTTTTACCTCCCGGGGCTTGCAGCTCCAATATCCGGACTATACCACTACCGGTACGTACCAACAGGCCCTGGATTGGGTCTGCGGCTAATACAGTACCTGGGGCAGCTTCCTCTATATAACTATTTTCTGCTTCCTCCACTTGCCATATTTTTAACACCTGGCCACTGTACACAGTATACGGCCCGGGCCATGGGTCGAAGGCCCTTGTCAGATTAATTATCCTCTTGGCAGGCCAATCCCAGTGGATTAGCCCGTCGGTTTTTTGAATCATAGGCGCATAGGTGGCCTCCGTATCATCTTGAGGAATCCGGCCGGCGGTTCCGGCTCCAAGCTGTGCCAATGCTTCGATTATACATTCCCCACCCAATACCGCCATTCTGTCATGTAAGCTCTGAACGCGCTCATCCGGGCCGATTACCAGCTCTCGTTTCATAATCATATCTCCGGTATCTATACCTACATCCATATACATAATCGTAATTCCCGTAACGGCATCACCGTTTTTGATAGCGGCATGAATAGGCGAAGCTCCGCGGTATTTCGGCAGAAGTGATGCGTGGATGTTTATACATCCCAACGGGGGCATATCAAGGACCGCCTTGGGCAAAATTATCCCATATGCCGCAACAACAAAAATATCCGCGTCCAGCTGTGCCAGGTAATCGCGGATTTCTTTTTTCTTTAAGTTCTCTGGTTGCAGCACTTCTACTCCGGCTTCGAGAGCCAAAGCCTTAACCGGAGACATTTGCAATTTATGCCCTCGCCCAGCAGGCCTATCTGGCTGGGTGCAAACCGCTACTACTTCATGATGGTCCAGTAGCTGCTGTAAAGCCGGTACGGCAAATTCCGGTGTACCCATGAATACTATTTTCATTATTATTCATCATCCTCGTTTTTCTCTATAGGCCGCACATTGGTAGCCCTATCCAGATAGAGCACCCCATCAAGATGATCCAGCTCATGGCAAAAAATCGAGGCTGGATACTCCTCAACTTCCACGGTATAGCTCTCGCCGTCGCGGTTTAGAGCTTGGACTGTGACTTTCATCGGCCTTTCTATATCCCCTTGATACCCGGGTACACTTAAGCAGGCCTCGTCACAGGTTTGGGTGCCTTCCGATGCTATTATTTCAGGGTTAATCATTTCGTAGATGTCTTCTTCATTCTCGACCACTACTACCCGCTTTAGTACTCCCACCTGAGGAGCGGCGAGGCCTACGCCGTTTTTATCTCGTAGAGTTTCCCACATGTCATCCAGCAAAGCTAGGATTTTAGCGTCAATTTCCTTTACAGGCTTGGCCTTTTTTCTCAAGATATCGTCGCCATTTACGCGAAGTTGTCTTAGTGCCATGATTTCTCCTTTATTCCAACATCACCGGGTTAAGGGATAGGTGAATATTTATCCCAGTGAGAGGGTCGTTTTCACGCAGTTTCTTTATACAATATAGCACAAATGCCTTGAGTGGTGATTCCTCCTGGTGCTTTATTAATATTTTCCAGCGATATTGCTTTTTTATTTTGGATACGAATGCCGGACTAATACCCAACAGTTCACAGGAAGTTGTCATTTTCTGATTACAATACTCCATTATGGACCAAAGTTTTCTAAGTGCTTGAATCAAAGCCTTTTCTTCAGGACCTGAGAGCATTACGGAAAATACATGGGAAAAAGGCGGATACAGCATAGCTCGCCTCAGCCTAATCTCATGGGAATAAAATGCTTCATAATCCCCTTCCCTAGCCATTTCAAGAGCATAATGCTCCGGGTTATAAGTCTGGATAAAAACCCGCCCCTTGACCCCAAATGACCGCCCTGCCCGGCCTGCCACCTGGGTAAGGAGACTAAATGTATACTCCCCTGCCCTAAAATCCCCTGTAAAAAGCGATAAATCTGCCATTACTACGCATACAAGGGTCACCTTTGGAAAATCAAGGCCCTTTGCCACCATCTGGGTGCCTATAAGAATAGAAGCTTCCCCTTTTCGAAAGGCATCTAAGATTTTTTCATGGCCATGCTTACCTTTAGTGGTGTCCATATCCATCCGCAGGGTGGTTACGCCTGGGAAAAGAGCCTGTATCTCTTCCTCAATTTTTTGAGTGCCTGCTCCATATTGCCGGATATATACTGATGCACAAACCGGGCACTGTTTTGGCATTGGGAGGCCTCTCCCGCAGTAATGGCATAAGAGCCGCCCTCCCCTAGGCCCTTGGTGATATGTATAGTTGACCCTGCAATGGTCGCAGGACATTACAAATCCGCACTGGCGGCAAGACACAAAGGATGAATGACCTCGTCGATTCAAAAATAAAATAGCCTGCTCACCTTTGGCCAGAGTTTCCGCCAACGCCTCCCGGAAGGCCGTAGAAAAAAGCGATGGATTGCCCTGAGCAAGCTCCTGCCGCATATCTAATATGTTTACCTCGGGGAAGGTCTGGTTTATGCGCTGGGGCATTTTTATTAGAGAATATGTTGCGTCCTCTACTGCACGGGAATAGCTCTCCAAAGATGGGGTAGCAGAGCCAAGGGCAACGGTTACATTAGAGAGCTCTCCAATCTTAATTGCCACGGCGCGTGCGTCGTATTTTGGGGTTGTTTCGGAATGGTAAGTGTGTTCATGTTCCTCGTCTATCACGATTAGGCCAAGATTCTTGAAAGGTGTAAACACCGCAGACCGAGGGCCTATAACCAAGCTGATTTCCCCATCCATGGCCTGCTTCCATATCTGAAACCGCTCCCCAGCCGTTAGGCGGCTATGTGTCACTGCTACCGCACTCCCAAATCTAGCGGTAAAAAGATTTACCATCTGGGGCGTAAGTGCAATCTCAGGTACAAGGACAATTGCCTGGTGTCCTTGTGACATAGTATGAGCGATTGCGTGAAGGTATACTTCTGTTTTACCACTGCCGGTTACACCATGGAGAAGGATTGGAGTACGCCTGTCATCCTGGGCTTGACCCGGGATTCCCCTATCTTCGCCACAACAGAGGGGATTCCGGGGCAAGCCCGGAATGATGGAGACTATTTGCGCTACTGCATTTTGTTGGTCTGCCGTCAACTCAACAGCCGAAGCTTCACCCTCTGTGGCAGTTTGCGGCTTTCGTCTCGTCCCCGGAAACCGCCCATCCGCCTTTGTCGCCGGGATAATACACCGGATACATGCCGCCAAAGTGGTGTAGTATTTCTCCTTCATCCAGAGAGCCAAAGCCAAGCTTACCGCTGTAAGCACGGGATAATCCTCACAAATACTGAGAATCTCCTTAACCCTGCCGGATGGCACATCGTCAGGCAAATCACCAGAAAACCTGATTACATATCCCACTATAGGTTTTTTGCCCATACCAAAAGGTACCCAAACCCGTTGCCCTACTTGCAGCAGCAACCCCTCGGGTACCCTATAATGAAAAAGTCTATCCACATCTGTATGGGCCACATCAACGCAAACAAGTGCATAGCAGCCTTCATTAGTATGAGTAATTATGCTAACCGCCCCAGTTATTTACTCGTCTTCGTAATCCTCTTCAACGTCATCTGCATCCTCGTCGTCGGGATATTGAGCAAACTCGTCTTTTTCTTCTTCCGGCCGCAAATCACTGTCGCCGAAACGTTCGCGGAAGATGACCTCATCGCTTTCATGTTCATCTTCATCGTCGGTACCGTAAGTGACAGGGCCGTAATCTTCTTTCATGTCATCCCGAACGTCGGAAATATTTTGATAATTAAATTGATCCAGTGTCCGCTCCAGCTTACTCACTAGCATTTCTTCTGGCACTTTGATATTAAGCTTGCCCTCACCCATTTCCTTGACAGCAATAGAAACAGCCCTATCAGTAGGGGCATAGGTTAGAGGATTGGCTCCTGAGGTAATCTGCCGAGCCCGCTTGGCTGCCGCAAGCACAATAGTATAACGGCTGGTAATTTTACTGTCTACCAGTTCGTTGGTATTGATAATGTCCATTAGTTCTGAATAAGAAGGTCTAAGCATAATAGCTCCTTTTTTAATGAGGGCTCCGCCCTCAAACTCCCTCGCTACGCGGAGCAAGCTCCGCTACGCTCCACAGGCTATGCCTGTGCGCCACACCTTTGATGCGGCGGGTTAAAGTGTATAGAAATCCATTTGCACTTGGCTGCTTGCAAAGTCTTTAATGGTCTGTTTGTTACGCTTGGGACGTAGCCGCTCGGCATTGGCTATTGCATCTACCTTAGCCACAGCGGAATGCACTTTATCGTTAATCACCAGGTAGTCATATTGGTGAATCAAGGGGACTTCTTCCATTGATTGCTTTAATCTATCCTCTATAGTAACGGCGTTTTCTGTCCCGCGATTTACCAGTCTGCGCTCAAGTTCCGTAAATGTGGGAGGCATCAAGAAGACCAAAACCGCTTCAGGAAATTTTTCTTTTACTTGCAGCGCGCCGTTTACTTCAATTTCCAATACTACTATTTTGCCTTTAACAATTTGATCTTCTACGTAGGGCCTGGGAGTGCCGTAGTAATTTCCTACATAAGCAAAATGCTCAAGGAGCTTGTTTTCTTCACGCATGTTGGCAAATTCTTCTTCTGTGATAAAGAAATAATCCTTTCCGTCAACCTCACCAGGTCTCGGTTTACGCGTTGTAACGGAAATGGACACAGCATAGCCATTGGCTGGGTCAAGCTCCTTTACCACAGTCCCTTTACCGGAGCCGGAGGGCCCGGATATGATTACCAACATCCCTTCCATAATAGTAAGGGCTACTCAGCCGCGCCGGTTATAGGTTCGTCGGGGCTTGTGAAGCGGTTGGCTATTGTCTCAGGCTGTAAGGCACTTAGCACAATATAACCGCTGTCTGTATAGATTACCGCTCTGGTTTTTCGGCCCTGGGTTGCGTCAATAAGCATATGCTTTTCTTTTGCTTCGCCTACTGAGCGTTTTACAGGTAGGGAGTCATTGCCTACGATGGCTACCACCCGGCCTGAGGGAACAGTATTGCCAAATCCAACGTTAATCAATTTAAATTGCATAATCTACCCCTTTCGAATCATAATCGCCTACTTGACCTCTTCGGAAACCCACGAAAACAAACATGAACTTCAGCTTGTTTTTGTGGATTTCCGAAGACGCCTACTCTATATTCTGCACTTGTTCCCGAATTTTTTCAACCTCGCTTTTTAGCTCAACAACCAGTTTTGATAGCTCTGGGTCTCCCGATTTTGAGCCTATGGTGTTGGCCTCCCTATTCATTTCTTGTATAAGAAAGTCCAACTTACGGCCTATTGCACCCTTCTCATTTAACATTGTTGCCAATTGTGATAGGTGGCTATCCAAGCGGGTCAGTTCTTCATCAATTGTGCTACGGTCTGCCATTATAGCTACTTCTGTCAAAAAGCGGCTTTCATCTAGCTGATGGCCGGTTTTTTCGAGGAGCTCGGTTATTCTATCTTTGAGCTTAGTCGCATGTTCCTCTACTGCTATGGGGGCACGGGCAGCAAGATTCGTTCGGAGTTCTTGTATGCAGCTTCGTTTTTCGTTTATATCTTGGGCCAATGCGTTGCCTTCAGCGAGTCGCATCTCGTTAAACTGAGATAATGCGATTTCTAAGGCCTCTTCCAAGGTTTCCCACATTTCGGCAAGGGTATCGTCCTTGCTTGCAGCTTCATATTTATCAAAAGTGATTATATCAGGATTTCGGGCTAAAAGCTGTAATCCTATCTCTGATGGTACTTTTTCTTCCCAGTTATAGCGGGTGGATAGATTTGTCATTGCTTCCATGTAGGCATCCGCAAAGGCCTCGTTTATTTTTACCGTTACATCCTTGGCGGTGTAGCTGTCAAAATTAACCCATAAATCCACCTTCCCTCTTGAGATATCCTTGGAAAGGCGTTTTTTTATTCTGTCTTCGAATGGGTTAAGAAACCGAGGGAGCTTAATAGTTATATCGCTGTAACGATGGTTTACAGCTTTGATTTCTACTTTAAAACGCCTGTCATAGCGGGTGCATTCGCCCCGGCCAAACCCTGTCATGCTTCTAGGCATAGATTACCGTCCTCCTGCTCTTGGCCGCGGCTTATGCCAGCGGTCATGTTCTTTTACCTTGCGACGCAAAGCCAGAGCCCAGCCCATTCCAATAATCCCAAGCAGTGTGCCCCCGATTGCCAGCCAATAGGGTAAGCCCCGTAGGGTAAACATATTATCCGTAAACTGGGAAATAAAATAGTCCATATCACTGTCAAAGGAGCGCTCTAGCATTGTGTACGCAGCATAAAGACGGCTTTCGAAAACCAGTTCGTCCCCGTAGTAATATGCCACTCTGCCGATATGGTCCCCTTGCTCTATTGGGGCTTGCAACCTGGTGAGGCCGTCATCAATTTCATCTTCATCATCTTCATCTCTTCTGACCGGCGGGGTGAGTGCTAAATTGTATGTAATCACCCTGGCCAAGTTGTAATACTGGGAATGGCTTATAAGGACCATGTACGATTCGTGGGCATGGACAGGAAGGATATCCGGTGCACCACGGCGGGGATTAATAATACGTACATTTTCCAAATGGTCACCGGCTCGAGCAACATACCGGAAGGAGTAATTGAAAAACCCATAATCCAATAGGCGGCGTGTATCATGCCATCTTCCCGGGCTTTCCGAGTCAAAGACAATGGTAATAAAAGAAAGGCCGCCGAAAGATGCCGCTGCAGCAAGGCATTCCCCTGCCGGGGTGGTAAAGCCTGTCTTAAGACCCGTTACATGGGCATGGCCAAACTCAGCCTCGGGCAATATCAGATTGGTATTGGTCCAGGCAAAATCCCTGACTTGGGTATCCGAGACATACCGTCCACCGGTTCCACTACCTTCGAAGGTATGCATCCCCGCAATTTCCGCAAGCAAGGGCACCTCCATATATGCCCTTGCAATCAGGGCAAGGTCATAGGCGGTTGTGAAATGTTGCGCAGAATGCAGCCCATAAGGATTATCGAAATTGCTATTGACTGCCCCAAGCTCATAAGCCAGAGCGTTCATAAGATTAGAAAAAAGAGGCTTGGCCGCTTCATATGTTATATCCGGGTTGTTTTGGGTTCGGCGAATGACGTTGAGAGCCAATGTACGCCCTGTCTCGTTGCCGGAACGTATCATAAGGGCCTTGAGCAGCACCCTAACTGTAAGGGCTTCCCCCTCCACATGTACCCCGGTGGTGTAATTCTGGGGCATATCCCGAATTTCTGGGCCCACTATTATTATCTCATCCGGGTCCAAATGTTCCATAACCACAAGAGCCGTCAGCATTTTGGACATGCTAGCGGGATAACGCCGCTCATGCTCGTTGTAGCCAAAAAGCACCTGACCAGTAGTCACCTCCATTAGAATGGCGGCAGTAGCATCCAGGTGTATGGCGCGCTCCGGCGGCGCAACCTCTTCATCATAATCGGCAAACACCGCTACTGTTGATAATAAAAATGAAAGGATAAGAAGAAATACAATCAGAATCTTCCGCATATCGACCTCACTCGGTAAAAATAGACCGCCCAGACGCATAAAAATAACGCCCACTCGCTATACCAAGCAAGTATAACAAATCACGCGTCGAATGCAAATATATTATCCTGATTGATTTTACCGCCCCCTTCCTGGGGGCGGTTATTGTTAATGATTTATGCGTCAAATGCAAACATATTTAGGCTCATCATTGAATCAGATGGGTTGGCGTCGGGATGGGTGCCGCAGTTGTACATGGAAAAGTAAACGCAATTGCGGCAATTTGCTGTCGGCTGCATGTGATGGGAAGTAACTGATGCTGGAGATTGTTGATACTTTTTACATGGGCGCATGGATATTTCCTTTCTTTAAATCTCTTTGGAACCCCACAAAAACAAGATGAAGTTCAAGTTTGTTTTTGTTGGGTTCCGAAGAGGTCATTTTATGAATAGTATTGCCTGTTCGAAATTAGTTTATGTCTTGTGCAAAACAAATAAAAATCCATATGACGTCATACGCCTTTTTTTGTGGAAACTTACTCAAGGAATATTTTTTATTGCAGCGTGACAATAACCTGAAATTCCCATATAATTCACACCATCTTATTCAGGGAGGCATTGAATGAACGCTATTAATCAAAAGCACATGGAAAACGGCGTGCGCATCATGGACCCAGCGACAACATACATTGACGACACCGTAGAAATCGCCGCCGATGTCATGATTTACCCAGGATGCATTATAGAAGGTACCTGCAAAATCGAAAGCGGGGCTATAATCGGCCCATACTCTCATTTGAAAGACACGACTATCGGCAAAGAAGCTACTGTACGCCAAAGCGTATTGGTATCCGCCGTCATCGGCTCAGGCACTAATGTCGGCCCCTTTGCCTATCTGCGGCCTGGTGCAGTGGTAGGCAACAACTGCCGTATAGGCAATTTTGTGGAAATAAAAAACGCCATCATTGGTGACAACACCGCAATGGCTCACTTGGCTTACATTGGAGACGCCGATGTGGGCAGTAATGTAAATTACAGTTGTGGAGCAATCACCGCCAATTATGACGGAAAGAAAAAGCACCGTACAAAAATTGCCGATGGCGCTTTTATAGGCTGCAACTCAGTATTAATAGCCCCAGTGGAGGTCGCCGAAGGGGCATTTATTGCGGCAGGCTCCACAATAGACAAATATGTACCAGAGTATAGCCTGGGTATAGCCCGGGAAAGGCAAACGATAAAGGAAAATTGGGTAAGGGAAAAGGAGGCGTCACAATGAAATTGATCATCATAGGTATCTTTTTACTAATGGAGTTGTTCGGGTTTTTCCTAGAATACTTAAACTTCAAAAACCGCAATGCCCCACTCCCAGAGAACGTCAAGGATGTCTTTGATGCGGAAACCTATGCAAAAAAGCGTGCATACGAAATGGAGAATCTACGCCTCAACATAATTTCTGGTATTTGCGGCCTTGGGGTAATGCTGGCGGTTTTGGCATATAATCTTCACAACTTTTTCTTCGAACTGCTTAATATCGAGAGTATGTACTTACGGGTCTATTTTATGTTTGTAATGGTCGCTCTCATTTCACTGCCTCTTAGCATTTTATTCGGCGCAATCAAGACCTTTAAAATCGAAGCAAGGTATGGCTTTAATAAGTCTACAGTTGGCACATTTATTGGCGATATTGCAAAGAGCCAGCTTATAATGGGAGTTCTTGTTCTGGGCTTGATTTCACTGTTTATGCTACTCCACGGAGCTTTGGGCAATTGGGTCTTCCTTATTTTCTTCTTCGTACTTGTGGCAGTTATGCTGTTTATCGTTTTTTTCGCTCACTTCTTTTCTAGGATTTTCAATAAGTTTACCCCTATCGAAGAAGGCTCTCTTAAGGAGAAAATCGACGCCCTAGCGGCTAAAACCAAGTTCCCTGTCAAAAGGGTTTATTCTATGGATGCCTCCCGGCGCAGCACCAAGCTCAACGCCTATTTCACAGGCTTTGGCCGCAACCGAACCATTGTGCTATATGACACCCTTATAGAGACAATGAATGAGGATGAGGTAATTTCCGTGCTTGCTCATGAGATAGGCCATGCAAAGAAACGTCATGTGCTTGTGAGTATGCCCATGGCCTTTGGAATTATGGCGTTATTACTGCTTGGTGCGTTTTTTGTGGTTAATCAGGTGCCGATTTCTACAGCTTTTGGATTTGGGGAGCTTAATATTGCCTTTAATATCTTTGTGCTGATGATTTTTGCATCACCGGTGATGATGCTCTTGCAAATCCCAAGATGCTGGATAAGCCGGAAATTCGAATATGCCGCAGACGCATATGAGGTGAGCCACACCAGCAAGACAACCGCAATCTCAGCCCTTAAAAAGCTGTACCGTGAAGATTATGGCAATCTTACACCCCATCCCTTGGTGGTACTGATTCGCCATAGCCACCCTACCCTTACCCAAAGAATTAGCGCAATTGAAGCTGTCGAAGGAGCACCAGATTGATAAAACTACCGGCGTTTTTCAGCCATGGAATGGTCATAAACAAAAAAGCCCGGATTTGGGGCTGGGCCAAGACTTCGGTTACCCTCGCCTTCATGGGGAAGACCTATGAGGCTGTTCCTGATGGGGATGGTCGCTTCGAGGCAGAAATTATCGCCGATGAATATGGCGGTCCTCATGTGCTAACCGTCGGGGACACAGTCATCCATAATGTATATGTAGGCCATGTGTGGTTATGCGGCGGTCAATCCAACATGGAGCAGCCCATATCCCGCACAAGGCCTTTGCTTGACGAATATATAAAGGAAAACCCACAAATCCGAGCCTTCCAGGTTGAAAAGGGAATACGATTTGACGGGCCAGCCCGCGATGTAAACGGAAGTTGGCAATCTGCGACGGGTGATTTCCTGGGAAATATATTTGCAGTGCCATACTTCTTTGCTCAGGCTTTAGAAAAAGACACCCCCATCGGCTTAATCAATATAGCCGCTGGGGGTACCCCTGCTGAGGCATGGTTGCCGGAGGATATAATCCGCACCTTTCCTGGTTTCTACGAGAGGCTCGAAGCGTATAAACAACCAGGATATGCCGCAAAAATTGAGCAGGAAAACCAAGAAGCCACCCAAAAATGGCATGAATATCTTGATTCCAAGGATTTCGGCCTGGCAGAAGGCTGGCATAGCCCATACTACAACCATGACCATTGGCCACAAACCATGCTCCTTGACCAGGCTGGCAAACCTGATTACGGCGTCATTTGGTATAGGAAGGATATTCACCTTCCTAAGGACTTTTCCGGCTCGGCTTATATATCCTTAGGCCGGGTCACGGATAGCGTAACTGCATATGTAAATGGAAAAATCGTTGCAGAAGTAGGATATCAATACCCTCCCTGCCGTGGAGTAATCCCGGAAGGACTGCTTAAGCCCGGCAAAAACACCATTGCTATCCGTGCTATCGGCTCCGTCAATAAACACAACTTTGCTCCTGGCAAAAAATACGAGTTAACACACCCAACAGGCAAAATCTGCTTACTAGGCCCTTGGCACTGGCGCCAAGGCTGCAAGGCATCCATATCCCAGGCTCCGCCGGGAGTCTGGCTCTATAATATCCCCACATGTACCTATAATTATATGTTGGCTCCCGTCTTAGGCTATGGCATCGACGGGGTAATTTGGTATCAAGGGGAGTCAAACACAGCCAGCCCTGAAGTGTATAAGAATGTTTTCGAAGCCTTTGTAACGCATCTGCGGAAATACTTTGGAGAAATCCCGGTAATCTTTACGCAACTGGCCAATTATGTTGACCCATCAGGAAACGGAGAGAACTGGGCCAAACTCCGAGACCAACAACGCAAGTGCCTGGAAATCTCAAACACAGCAATGGCCGTAACCATAGACTGCGGCGAGTATAATGACCTGCATCCCCAAGATAAACGAACCGTAGGCCAGCGTCTAGCTTTATGCGCCAGAAGCCTAGCCTATGGAGAAGATATCCCCTATTCCGGTCCAATAGTCAATGAAGCCTTAATGCATGATGGGGAAATAATAATCACCTTCCATCATGGAGAGGGCCTATGGGCGAAAAATGGCCGCCCAGTGGTGGAGTTAATTGATGAAAACGGTGTAATCCACTACCTAACTGGGGAAATAAGAGATGACAATCTGGTGGTCCAAGCAAGAAGTATTTCAGTAAAGCAAGTCCGCTTTGGCTGGATGGATTGCCCGACAGTGGCTTTGTATAATGCTTATTGCATTCCAGCATCGTCGTTTAAACTGCGTATATAATATAATCTATGATATGTGTTGTAAAGTGTAGATATCCTGTCTTTCACGCTAAGATTTTGCATAGTATAATCAGAAATGTAATTAGATTGTTTTTGAGAAGGATGAATTGTTATGGACACACGAATGAAAGAAGCTATTAACACATATGTTGAAACTATTTCATCTGACGATGATGTTTTGCGAATATACCTTTTCGGCTCATGTGCAAACGGCGTACCACATGAAAGAAGCGATATTGATTTAATGGTAGTTATTAATGACAAGCTTCATACTATTAATAAGTCAACAGCACTCCGAAAAAATTTGCGTGGGCACCGTACCGTGCCAATAGATATGCTAGTAAACCGCATTTCCGATTTTGAAAAATCGCAGTCGTATCCATCTATTCAAAAAACCATAAAAGAACAGGGGCTTTTGCTATATGAACGAGATTATTAAGAAATGGGCGCAGACGGCAATTAACGCGTTGTCTACTGCTGAAGCCGAAATGGTTCGCAGGGCAAACCCCCGGCATCGCGCATATGAGCAAATTCTTTATAACTGTCAACAATCCGCAGAAAAGATTTTGAAAGCATATCTGCATCATAAAGGGGAAATGCCATGGGGGCATGAGTTGACGGCGTTACGCTTGAAATGTGCTGAGTTTGACACAGATTTTGAAAACACAAGGATTGAGTCGCATTGCGAATTTTTGGAGCAATTTAACGCTGCAAGATACGCGGATTTTAACCAAGATGCTGATTCGCTAATTGCTAAAAGAGCAATCAACAGCGCGAAAAGGGTTTATAATTTCACCGTACGCAAATTGGGATTGGGCGATTATATTAAAGATGGTTTCATTTTGTGACGGATAGAGAAGCAAAAGGCGTAAGAACCTAATCCCAGGGCTTAATAAACCACGCAACCCCGTGAAGGATGTGAAATTAGTGGATATGTTAAAATGGATTGACGACATGAGAAATGATTGTGAAAGGATAGGCGATGATGAACTGACACGCAAATTTGAACATGTCACAGAAGAACTAATTGAGTTGCACAATGCTTATTATAAAGCCTTAGACAATGGCGATGTAACAACTTGCCAAGCTATTATTGTTGGTCTCGCAGATTTGAGTTCATCATTTATACATAGTGTATTGCCTTTTTTTCTTAAAGAAAGCTCGCCCATTGAGAAATTAATGTGGCAGAGTTTGCAATTTTCAGTGAATAGAAAGGATTGGGAAAATTTTTATTTCCAACCACAAGTTAATGTTGTTGATGATAAATATAGAGTTGATTTCGGTGTGTTTTCGCAAAATCCTAACGATTATTTACCTGCACCATTTTTAGCCATTGAGTGCGATGGTTTTAATTACCATCATGCTAATAAAGAGCAAGTAAGTAAAGACAATAACCGCATACGGGAAATACAATTTGCAGGCATAGAGGTATTAAGGGTTAGTGGTTACATTTTTTCAATACTAAGCACTTAGGAGCATTAACGGGTTGCTAATAAAAGGTTGGACATAAGTCCTTCACCGCAAGTATTCTAGTAGTCTGATTTAATACAAAACCCCACAGAGCACATCGTATCCGATGCTATCTGTGGGGTTATTTTATGAAAATTTACGTATTATTATTTCACCGGCTTAACCGACATCTCCATATGAGCACTAGCAAGATTCTCACGCATCTTAGTATCGGCTTTTCTGTTTTCCAGATTCAAGAAATCCATGTATCCCAGATTGCCTTCTCTTAGTGCTTGGGCTACCGCTTGAGGGATTTCTGCTTCTGCCGCTACTACTGTGGCGCGCATTTTTTCTACCTCGGCGCGGTTTTCTTGCTCTTGGGCTACAGCCAGTGCGCGGCGTTCTTCTGCTTTGGCTTCGGCTATTTTCTTGTCCGCGTCAGCTTGCTCTATTTGCAATTGGGCACCGATATTTCTGCCTACATCCACGTCCGCTATATCAATGGATAGGATTTCGTATGCTGTTCCTTGATCAAGGCCCTTTGACAGTACAGTCTTAGAGATTTTATCGGGGTTTTCTAGTACTTCCCTATGGGTTTGGGCAGAGCCAACTGTGGTTACAATACCTTCACCTACACGAGCGATAATGGTGGATTCACCGGCACCACCGACTAGGCGTTTGATATTGGTACGTACTGTTACGCGGGCTACGGCTTTGATTTCGATACCGTTGATTGCCATTGCGGAAATCATCGGAGTTTCGATTACCTTTGGGTTTACGCTCATGCGCACCGCTTCGAATACATCACGGCCTGCAAGGTCAATTGCGGCGGCTTGCTCGAAAGGAAGATCCAAGTTTGCGCGGTTGGCTGCAATTAGAGCGTTTACAACCGCATCTACCCGGCCACCGGCTAGGTGATGAGCTTCTAATTGTGCAACGGGAACAGGCACATTGGCCTTGGTAATCTTAATAAGGGGACGCACAATTTTTTCCGGATTTACACGGCGCAGGCGCATCCCGATTAGGGCACCTATGCCAACCTTTGCACCGGAGAATTTTGCGGAAATCCACAAAGGAATCGGTACAAATCTTAAGAATATTGCGATAAAAATAAGAACCAGTACTACTGCACCAGCAATTGTTACTCTTTCGGTGGTCCAAAATGTACTAAGCATGAAATTCAAGTTCATCTCGCTCCTCCTTTAGTTAGCTTCTAGTGGGGTTACAATAATTTTTGTACCCTCTGTTTCTATTACCCGTACCCTTGTTCCTTTTTCTAAGAATGGTCCATCTGAACTGGCTTCTCTGCGTATGCCGTTGAAATCCACATCACCGGCAGGCCTAAGCCCGGTTATTACCCTACCCTCTTTACCGACGAAACCGCTCAAGTCCACCTGGGGCGCGTCGTCTACCTCTGTAAGAATCATTCCTCCGTGGAGCTGCTTCCGCTTGATAAACAGATACATTCCGTACCCGCCTATAAGCAAAAGTGCCAATAGTGCCCCTACAAAGAATATGGCACCGTCCAAAGCAATTACCGCAATGGCAGCTGCAATTCCAAAGGCGGCAATCCCTACAAAGACTCCAATATAAGAGTCCCAACCTGGCATCAAGAGCTCAAGGAATATTGCCAGAACGCCTATTGCCACTAATACAATAACCAATACGTGCATGGTCATCCCCCTTTCTGGGATTTTATTTTTATTTACATGAGTCAAGCGGGAACGCTCGCGTTCCTATTTGACCCACAAACACAAGTGTGAAGTGGTTTTCTTCACACTTTATCTTCTTCTATAACTTTGGGTGGCGGGGTCAGCTTTGGCTCCCTTACACCCAATACATCCGATTTAAGTACGGGGATACGAATGCCCCGGTTTTGACCAAACTCTACTATAAAACAGTCTTCTCCAACATCAGCGATACGGCCAAACATCCCGCCGGTTACTACTACATTATCGCCGGTACGGATACCTGCTTGCATTTCCTTCATTTTCTTTTCCCGGCGTCTTGGGCCGCGGAACATCAAGAAATACATAGCGACAAGTAGGACTGCAACATATATCAGCATAATACCCATGCCCATGCCGCCGCCTTCGGCGGCCCCGCCAGCGGCTCCTGTTGCTCCACCCGCCGCACCGTTTACTGGGGCTGCACCTTGACCTGGCGCACCTCCGCCACCCGGTCTATCACCCATAAGTCCACCTGGGTCACCGAATGCCAATAGAGTCATCATCAAATTGGTTAATCTAAACATTAGTTCCTGAAACATGCGATTTCTCCTTAGAAGTTGGATTGCGGGTGCCCTACTCCCACGAGAATATTATATGCTTTTTTAATAAGTCACGCAATATTGCTAACGAGCCCACCTTGATAGGCTCTCCGTTTTGAAAGTATCAAACCTGCTTTCATCTATTGCCAGGCGGATATCAGCCATTAATTTATTATAGAAATATAGATTGTGAAGGACACATAACCTCATTGCCAGCATTTCCTTTGCCTTAAACAGATGCCATATATACGCCCTACTAAAGTCCTTGCAGGCGGGACAGCCGCAATCTGGGTCTATTGGCTCATTGTCAAGCTTGTGGCAAGCATTGTGAAGATTTATTTTTCCGCGGCTGGTATACACATGGCCATGTCGCCCGTTGCGAGCCGGTAGTACGCAATCGAAAAAGTCTATCCCTCGGGCCACGGCTTCTAGTAAATTCTCCGGGGTACCAACCCCCATTAGATATGTGGGTTTGTTTTGAGGGAGATGGGGTACCACACATTCTAATATACGATACATTTCCCCATGAGTCTCACCCACAGCCAATCCGCCGATTGCATATCCTGGAAGATCCATTTCCACTATGGTTTTGGCGTGTTCTATCCGGATATCTTCGTATACTCCCCCCTGATTTATGCCAAATAGCAGCTGGTTGGAGCCGAGGATTTTCATATGGTCAATACAGCGATTGAGCCAGCGGGTTGTTCTGTCGACGGAGTCCTGAACATATTCCCGGGAGGCAGGATGAGGCGGGCATTCATCAAAGGCCATCACAATAGTCGCTCCAAGAGCCGATTGGATGCTCATACTTTCCTCCGGGCCCATGAAAATTTTCCTTCCGTCAATATGAGAAGAAAAATATACCCCTTCCTCTTTGATTTTACGCAAAGCCCCTAAGGAGAAGACCTGAAATCCTCCTGAATCTGTAAGGGTTGGGCCCTCCCAGGCCATAAAAGGGCCAAGGCCGCCAAGGGAACGGACAATTTCTTCCCCAGGTCGAAGATGTAAGTGATAGGTATTGCAAAGGGCAACCTGACAGCCAACATCCCGCAAATCCCGGGATGAAACCGCCCCCTTTATAGCAGCAAGTGTAGCCACATTCATAAAGACAGGGGTTTCTATGATGCCATGAGGGGTTACAAGGCGACCTCGTTTTGCTTGGTTTTGGGTTGATAGGATTGAGTACATATTTTGTCCTTTCTGATTGCAGAACAAAAAGGCTCCGCCGTTTTTTTCCGACAGGCTACAGCGAAATTGCGAATGCAATTTCCTAGCATATAAAAAAGAGGTTGTTGTTCACAACCCCTTTGGCTCTAGCCAGTTTTCTTTAATATCGTGTCATGCCATTTTAACATAAGTTCGTACTTCTCTTGGTTTATCTCTATTTTCTCTAATGTGGTACCCACTCTGCCCATTCTGTCAAATAAAAGTTTGTATCCATCATACAATGCCGTTAAATGCCTGCCATGGTCGGTTTCCATAATTATTAGACGTTCTTTTGTTTCCGTGGCGACTTTTTCCAAATTGTCCATCCTGGTTTCAAGATTATCCACCTTGGTTTCAAGCCTGTCTAGTCTTGACACAATGCTGTTCAACATTCCCTGCTGTTGCTCCAGCATTCCTATAATGCGTTCTTCGTTATTCATTGCAGCCCCCTTCCCATGGTGTGCGTGTGCATTTGCTTGCATGAAATTACCACGCTATACCTACTATGTCAAACTATGCAGTTGATGCGAACTTAAACTACATTTTAGCGCAAAAGTTCTGCGAAGCTTCAACGCAGAATTTTGCGCTCTTTTGAAGTTTAAGTTCGCACTTGGAGTTTCACAGATATCTTTATTTGTGTATTTTGTATATTTGCAAACAATTTAAGGGTGTAATGTTAATTACGAGAAGATTATCAAGCCATATGATATCATATGGGTAAAAAACGGAGAATTTTATGACCAAACAAAAACGAATCGCCGCACTCCACGATATTTCCGGCTTTGGCCGCTGCTCCCTGACTGTTGTGCTTCCTATTATATCCGCCACTGGTATCGAATGTAGTGTAGTGCCTACAGCTTTGCTGTCTACCCATACAGGAGGACTGGAGGGTTTCACATACCGGGATTTGACTGATGATATTTTGCCTTTTGCTGACCACTGGCAGAGCCTGGGCTTGGGATTTGACGCTCTATATAGTGGATTTCTTGGCTCATTTAAGCAAGTCGAAATCGTATCCGAATTTTTTGACCGATTCCGCACCGATGACAACCTGATAATGGTAGACCCGGTTATGGCAGACAATGAGATGCTTTACAAGACATTTACCCCTGATTTCCCTGGAGAAATGCGTAAGCTATGCAAAAAAGCCGACCTTATTGTCCCCAACATGACAGAAGCAGCCCTTCTTTTGGATGAACCATATAAAGAAGGCCCCTACACCGAAGAATTAATCACCAATACATTAAAAAAGCTTGCCTCACTAGGAAGCAAACTGGTGGTACTTACCGGGGTATATTTTAATGAAAATACCATAGGTGCCGCAGCATATGACAGGGAAACCGGGCAGGTTGACTACGCCATGTCTACGAAACTACCTGGGTTTTATCCCGGTACCGGTGATGTTTTCGGTTCGGTTTTACTGGCGGGGCTATTAAATGGAAAAGGCTTGGAAAAAACGACAAAAATAGCTGTTGATTTTGTAGCGGAGAGTATCCGGCGAACTCATGCTGCCAGAACGGATTCCCGATTTGGCATTAACTTTGAGGCGGGGCTTGGAGATTTAGCAAAGTCGTTTTAACGGCTTGGGCGTTACGCCTTAGCCGTGCCACACCCAACCATGACATGGCAGTGTGGCCGTACATATTTTTGAACTCTTCATCAGTCATATTCAGCCAATCATCCGGATTAGCCCAAACAACGGGTTGAGATGGGTTTTTAGGGCATACATCCTGGCAGATATCGCAGCCGCATAGGTTGCGGCCTATTAGGACGGCTTCCTCTGAGGTGAGGCTATCTTTTTGGGTCAGGTACGAAATACAGCGGGATACCTTAAAACCGTTGGTTTCTGATAAAGCACCGGTTGGACACGCGTCAATACAATGGTTGCAATCGGGAGCACAACTAAAACTACTGTAGGAGCTTGCATTGTGCACTTGACGTTGTACATCTGTTATTGCAATATCCGTCAACATCAACCCAATATTAAACCATGACCCAAATTCTTGAGAAATCACCAGCCCATGCCTTCCGATATAACCTAATCCCGCCTTTACAGCAATGGTACGCTCATCCAGATTTGGACTATCCACAAAAATCTTATATTTAAACTGGGTATGCTGCTCAAGCTCCGCTGCCAATTTTCTTAGCACTTTTTTTACAACAACATGATAATCCTCCGTCACTCCCAAAACAGACAATATACCCGCATCCTCCGGCATCGGCGAGAATGATTCCAATATATTTCCAACCCCCACAGCAATTATGCTTTTCACACCCGGCATATTGGCGGCAGGATCTGTGCGCTTTGCCGTATCCTTGCTTACGAAAGGGGTATCCGGATTTGGTATATGGGGCAGGGGTTCCCCGTCGCAGACGCCTATTATGCAACCTTCCCTTGCTGCAAAATCCCGAAGCACATCCATGAGCCCACTCAATCCCGTTCTCCCTCTTTCCATGCATTAGCCTCTTTCAACAGCTCAGCTAGGGATGTGGTGTCATTTTCTTCCGACTGATTTTTATCTGCCTCTATTGCTTCCGCAACATGGGCCAATCGCTCCTTATACATAAATCTTTCACCCGCATTTGGATGACTTTCTGCTTGGCTTTTTGCCCTGGTCAGGGTTTTCTGGGCTTTTTCTTTATTACCCAGACCAAAATGTTCATATGCCGCAACAGTCCATGCATACTCTATGGTTTTGGAGGTAGCGAAAAAAGCCTTGATTCTTTTATCGTTATAAATCAAAGCAGCTTTTTCTAAATCCCGTTGATGTACGGTGTAAAAATAAATCTGCTCAAGCTTTACGCCATTGGTATACACGGCAGGCAACTTTTTGAGGTTAAGGCGGCTGCACATATTAATTGCGGCCTCGTACTCACCGCTGTCATTCAGCTGCTCGGCCTCCATCAGCAACATAGATGCAACGAAATAATTATTCAAATCCGCGTCCTCATTCAATGCGAACAACTCGGGAGGAAAATCCCTATATTTTTTACCCTTAGCCAACTCGCTGTTGACATAAAAAACCAAGCGCAAGCCCCGCTTTGCATCTTCAGATTTTAATGCCTCCCGAATATTGCGCCCGTCATTGGGCATTCCAGCTATAACAATAGGAATCAAGTTTAGAAGAGCTATAATTATATTGCCGATTATACCGATAGCAAAAAAAATACCCCATATCCAGTGGAGTCCATCAGAAACAGCATTAACGACGATAAGATAAATCCCCCACCACACAGCGGCAAGGAGAATATTAAACACCCCACCGCCAAGGTTGTACCATACAAACTTGAACTTTCCCGCGCCCTCAGGCGGTGACATCAAGCATTGCCCGGCAACCATGCTTTTGGAGCGCGTAAACTTGATTTTTTCCCCCTCTTTAAACCATATAAACGAAGAAACCCGAAAAGATACAAAGCTATATCCGGTAAGCTTCCCAAAGACTAGATGCCCCAATTCATGGATAATAATTGCCAGTATAGTGCCATGAAAAAGCCCAAAAATACCGCCGATTAGCCCACGTAGTAAAATATCCATAATCAATTCTCCCTATACAACCAATATCTAATTTGCCGCCTGCTTATGCGTAGCAAAATCGCACTATAGTACTCCGGTTCATACATTATCCCACCCAATACAACCCCCTCACCGACAATCACATAAGAGCTCTCCAATGCCACTCGCAAGCCCAACCCTGACTCAGCCTGCAAAGTCACACGGCCTATCTCAAGTACATGGTCATCATACAACCAAACCATGCCTAAGCCATATCTTATAACCGCATCCCACAGCGCATCTGTAAGAACGAGTCCTTCCGGTAAGTATAACACCAGAACTCTGGGTAAAACAGCTTCCAAGCGTCGCATATCACCGGGGCGAGGTTGCGCTGTAAGCACCAAGCCATGAGCGCGATTCACACCACGCATATCCATATATCCAAGGAGGGTTGTCTCCCCTCCCCTGCCGCTACCTACAATCAGCATTTCATTACGATGCCTAATAACGGAATAGTTCCCCCCTGTATCCAAAGCAGTAATCCGCAAATCAAAAGGGAAATCCCGTATAAAAACACAGCCAATCAAAATCAACACTGCGGCAAAAAACAGTGCAAGCCTCTTTCGAAAATCCTCCCCAAACCCAGAAAACGCAAAAGCAAAAGCAAGAACCACCCCAACCCCCGCCAAAGTAACCAGCAAACTACCTCCACCCGTAAGAGTCATTGCCCCAGGCAAAGATGAAAAAAAGTCACTGGCAATGGCATAAAATCGCAAAATGTAGTACACCGGCCCCGCAATAATCCCTGCAAGCCCCATCCAAACAAGCCCAACCAACCCGACCAATACCCCAAGCACCAATAAAATCGTAACCGTAGGCATAATCACAATATTTCCAAGGACACTGTAAAGAGGAATTTCATATAAATGATGTGCAAAAACCAAATAGGAAGCCACAACTGCCGAAATCCCCACTGACAAACTCTCCCGGAACTTACCTGCGGGAAGACGCAGCAAGGCAAGCCCTCGCTCAATAGAAGCTCGAAGCACCCCAATCCCAAACACAGCCCCAAAGGATAGCTGAAACCCTACATTAAATAAATACAATGGCTCGAAAATCAAAAGCGCAATCCCAGCAAAAGACACCGATGCAAGCAAGTCATAATCCCTATATAAAATCCGCCCAAGCACCAGCACCCCACCCATAGTAACAGCCCGCACAGTAGGCACTGCCGCGCCAGTCATAAGACAGTAGGCTATCATAATAACCAACACAACAACCCCGGCAGGCCGCTCAGCCATAACCTTTTTCAAAACAGAAAACGCCGCCATAGTAAGAATAGTCACATGCATCCCGGAAATGGACAATATATGAAAAATCCCCATCATACGGTACTGACCAGCCAGGTCCTGATCCATATCCAGCCTATCTCCAAGCACCATGGACTTGATAACCCCCGCTTCCCGGGAAGGCAGCAAGCTGTCATATACATGGGCAAGCCTATCCCTGAACCCACGTAGTAGTACCATCAAAGATATCTGAATATCACCCAGCGTAATTTCCTCAGGCCAGATTGTAGCATCTACCTTTTGACTCCTAAGATGCTGAAATTGGTTATACCCCGCCGGGTTGGCCGGCCCTCGCAGCGGCTCCAGATATCCTGTCAGCACTACCTCCTGCCCAAGTACAACCTGAGGCTGATGGGGGAGTATGTATGCCATTACACGAAAATCAAAATTCTCCCCACTGACAATCGCCCGCTGATTGCCTCCTCCCGTGCGTCCCACATCTACAACTACTCCATGAAACTCAACATGCACAGGCTCGATAACATGACTATGTAAACTATCTCCAACTCTTGTAAGCCCCACCAATAAAAACAACATCAGGGCAAACACCGGCTTATATCGGTATACAAAGAATAAAATCCCACAAAAAACAAGCCCCAGTCCAAGACTGAGGCCAAACAACAAAACAGGGCTAAGTGCTGCAAGGCCCGGAGCTCTTCCAATCAGTATCCCAGCAATCAGGAAACCAAAGGCCCATAGCAGGGGACGTTTCATTGCAGCTCGCCCCAGGTTTCGAGCTCGCGCTCATGGATGTAGGAAAGGAGAAAGCCATCGTCCCTTTCAAAGGGTTGATCAAAATTCTCAACCCCATGAAAATACTCATGTTGCCTTGCATCTATCATAAAACTAACCATTGTCATGGGAAAATCTCCTGTGAGTGTATTAACGATTGAGTAAATCGTTAATCTAGCCAGTCCCGTATCGCCTTCAAAGCGATCTACGAAATCAGAACTCAAATCAATGAAAACATGCCACCCATCAATAATCACTCTTTGAATAACCGTTTCCTGAGGAATCGGAAACATTGCACCTTCCGGTTGGAATCTGTCAATAAGCAATAATAAGGCATATCTCATACGTTCTTCTTGTCGACGGTCAGCTTCGTCCGTTACGTATGATTCAATTATCAGACCCGTTCCGGTTTCATCCACAAAATGCAAATAGTTAAAGGACATTCGAAACGTAAGGGCCAACGATAGCAAAGGGTCATTATATACACCTGGGCTTCCATCATATATTAGCCACGGAACATCAGGAGCTTCCTCATCTTCGGCTATAGATAGGCTACGCATTAAATTGTCGAAAGCATATTCATAATTATCCGTGACCAGTATTTTTATATCATCAATATATGGAAATGCCCTTTCAACCAAGGTTTCCATTGTAAGAATAAATGCTGTTTTAAATAATGACTGCTCCAATGGAAGCATATTACTAAATACTGATGAAAAAAAAACAAGAAGCATATTGTCTTCAACTATGATTGCTTGTAGCAAATCTGATTTATTAGGTGCCAACTCATATGGCCATGTTGCAACAAGATTGCCGGCGCGAGGCCCTATATGCATATAGTCTATAACGGCCTCGACAATCGAATCCCCAACAGGCAAGGGCTGAATCTCCGCTTCAAGTATCCTTGCAGAGGGGTTAAAATGATATACATATATATCTGTATCGTTGCTGTCACGGCATGATACCAGCATAAACGCAAGAATCCCCAGTGTTATCATACATAATCCGGCTGCTGAAACAAACCATTTTTTCAAGGCTAACTCCTCCTTATGGGTATCCGAACAATGAAAACAGACCCCTCATCTAGCTTACTGTTAACGCGGATACTCCCTCCATGCAGAACAACTGTTGAATAAGAAATAGAAAGCCCCAGACCTGTGCCCCCAGTTTCTCTATCCCTGGTTTTATCAACCCGATAGAAACGATTGAATATTCGATCCAGCTCATCTTCTGGGATACCAATCCCTGTATCTTGCACCGTAATAAACACAAACTGATGGTCTGCGTCCACCACTACTTTTACAGTTCCACCCTTGGGGGTATATTTTATGCCATTTTCAATAATATTTGAGATTGCAAGAGAGAGTTTTATCTCATCTGCGTCGATTTGTACAGGGCGTACATTTTCGTATTGCAGCTCAATTTCAAGCTGCTCGGCCAAAGGCGTGAGCCTCTTTAAAATGTCCTCTACCAGTTTATTAATAGACGTAAGCTGAATATTTAAACCCTGCTCCCGTTGGTCGATTTTTACCAGAGCTAACAAGTCATTATTAATATTAGTCATCCGATCCACTTCGGACACTACATCCCGCAAGAACTCCCGATATACCTCTTCCGGCAGTTTTTCTTGTAAAAGAATAGCTTCACTAAGCACCTTCATAGATGAAAGAGGAGTCTTAAGCTCATGAGATACATTGGATACAAACTCTTCACGAGTTTTCTCTACTTGCTCCAGCTTTTCTGACATTGAGTTAAAAGCCTTCCCCCAAATGGCGTACTCATTGCCGCCTTTTATAGGAACACGCTGGTTAAGTTGACCCAATGCCATTTTCTGCACAACTTTGAGCATACGCCTTACAGGAGCGATTAGTTGATTGGAAATAACAATGATTAGCACAATCATAGCCAAGCCCGCAATCATGCTATACCGGAAAATTCTACTTCGTATCTCTGCCAAGGACGAAAAAATTTCTTCGGCAGAAGATACTAATAACACCGCACCAAAACGCTCGCCATCTGCATAGGGCACAGGCACAGCAAAGTACAGCATTTGGGTTTCTCGTCTAAGCCTGAAAATCTCATTGCCTTCCAGGGCATACAGCACTTCAGGGATTATTAATGTTTGCCCTTCTCGAACACTAACCATTGCAACAATATTGGTGTCTACTATTACTGTGGCACCCTCGTTAAATACAAGTATTCGCATATCCCAATCATTGCTAAAATCTTCCATGGCAGGGCTGATATCAATAGGTGTATCAGTTAAGCCAGCAATATTTTCAAATCCTCGCCGTGTAATGTTATTTACTATAACCACGGCACTTTGCAGCATTTCCTCTTCACGTTCATCAAGATAGTGGCTTTCGATATATGCCATAACCGTTACATAAAAAATAACCAGAGGCAAGATGCTCAAGGCAACATAGCTTATGGCAAGCTTCAAGCGGAGGCTTCTATACCACGGGACTCTATCTAAAATAGTAACCCACTCTCCATTTTGTACAGATATATTTGGGTTCGCTTGGTTCTTCTTCTATTTTTTCTCTTAAACGGCGGACATGTACATCTACAGTGCGTACATCTCCTGCATTTTCGCTCCCCCATAATTGGGCAAGGAGCTGCTCTCTGGTATATACCCGGCCTACATTGCTCATAAAGAATTCCAGCAGGTCGTATTCCTTTGCAGTTAGGTATATTTCCTCCCCCCGAACCATTACCCGCCGAGATTGGGTGTCCAGGGTTATATCACGCTGCGTCAAACTGCTTATATCCGCTGGAGCCGGGCGGCCCAACAGGCTGCGGCGGAGTATGGCTTTGATACGGGCCTTGAGCTCCAGTATATTAAAAGGTTTGGTAATATAGTCGTCGGCTCCGTATTCAAGGCCCATGATTTTGTCCATATCATCGTCCTTGGCGGTGACCATTACTATAGGTACCGGGGAAAATTCCCTTATCTGCTGGCATACAGAGGTACCTTCTATCTTTGGCAGCATTACGTCCAAAATAATACAGTCATAATCGTTGGCCTTGGCAAGCTCTAGAGCCTCTTCTCCGTCATAGGCAGTATCTACCTGCATTCCGTCCTGCTCCAAACTGAACTTAATGCCTTTTACTATTAGCTTTTCATCATCTACTACAAGAATTGAATGTGCCATATTATCTCCTTTATTTTTGTCATGAGCGTCGGAAGAAAAACGCTATTGGCCCTATCATCAAAACCGGACACTCCTTGAATCAGCGGCCTTGCTCTAATGTAGGTACTAATATTGACCGGAAGAAAAACGCCTTTATCAATATTATCAAAACCGAAATGGTCACTCTACCGTCACGCTATTTCTTATATTATCAAATGTTACCTGACCTATCCTGCTCACATTCAACAGCTCTTCGATATTGTTAAAACCCCCGTTGGCTTCCCGATAATCAATGATATTTTGCGCAATTACCGGGCCTATGCCTTGTAAGGTTTGAAGTTCCGCTAAACTGGCAAGATTAATATTAATCCGGCCGTCGGTCTGGCTTGCTTGTTGGCCTTGCCCGCCTTGCTGCCCCTGTCCTCCGGGATAATTTGCTACTATTGGTTCTTGGACTTCTTCCCCTACAGCGGGGATACGGATTTGCATTGCATCCTGCACAAAGGCCGACAGATTGATTTGCCCTTGATTGGCATCCTCGGAATATCCCCCAGCCAATTGCAGCACATAATTCACTCTGGACCCGTATGGAACTTCGAACACACCTGGATAACGCACCGCTCCCACAATATGGACCATTACCATTACAGGCTCATCGGGTTCAGGTTCCGTAGTAGGTATCGGCTCCGATGTAGGTTGATAGTCAGGTTCCGGTTCCTGGGCCTGTACTTCTGCCAGAGGAACCACGGGCTGCCCTGCATCAACAACCCCAGTTGGGCGGTTATTGTTCATTAGAAACAGGCCCCCCAAGGCAAGCACACATATAACTGCTAAAAAGATATACGCATATTTTTTCATAAACTCCACTCTATATCACCTCACGTCGACAACTATATTATCGGAAAGGATCTACGATGAAAAAGTTATTATCCTTTGTATTGGCCCTATGCATGGTTATTTTCCCTATAATTTCAGTCATTGCATATGAAGAGGACTCCGAGCACACAAACCAATATTACTATGATTATGATTACGATTATAATTACGACGATGATTCCCATTACTATTTCGAGCCCGAGGATTTTGGGCATTTTGCCACAGCCACAATAGAAGAACTACAAGCTTACTACGGTGAAGAATATTATGAGGAATCTATCCCTGAGGAAATCCCTTGCTTTGACCCGCCTCTCCCACCGGCCCCTGTCCCTCCACCCAGATATAACTCATCTGCCGTGGTAGTAATGGATGCTGACACTGGTTTGGTTTTATACGGCAATGAACATCACACTCAGATGTATCCTGCTAGTATTACCAAAATCATGACAGCCCTTATTGTGATAGAGCATGTCCAGGATTTAAACGAGCGCATCGAGTTTTCTCATAATGCCATATGGTCCATTCCTCGCAGTTCCAGCCATATTGCAATGGATGAAGGGGAAACCCTTACTGTTTACCAAGCACTGTTCGGTCTGATGCTATCCTCTGCAAATGAAGTATCCATTGCCTTGGCGGAGCATGTATCAGGTTCTGTTGAGGCATTTGCCGAAAAAATGAACCAGCGAGCCACTGACCTAGGAGCAAAAAACACTTATTTTGTAAACCCTAGCGGCCTACCGGACGAGGGGCATGTAACCACAGCTTATGATATGGCTCTAATCATGCGGGAAGCCGTTCGGCACCCCCTCTTTGTGGATATTATGAGCACTCGCCGTTTTGATATCCCACCTACAGAGCGGCAAGACTCTATCCGTTCCCTCCTTAACACTAACCGGCTTATACATCCCGGATCATACTTCAATGAGTGGGTTATCGGAGGCAAGACCGGCTTCACCAATTTGGCAAGGCATACCTTGGTAACCTATGCCGAGCATGAAGGCCGCCGACTGATAATCAGTACTCTTGATGCGGAAGCCGGGCATAATTTCAGGGATACTCTAGCTCTTATGTCCTTTGGGTTTTCCATGCCCTTTGAAGAACGGCGGGTTTTTGAAGCCGCTTCCTATATTCGTATGGTGCCCGTTTATCAAGATATTAACGGTTCGCCCCTAAATATGGGGCATGTGGCCCTGCGGGCCCAGGAGGATTTATTCTTTATGCTACCGGCGGACTTTGATGTCCGGGATTTGCGTTATGACCTAACCATTCCGGAACGGGTCGCTCCTCCTGTACAGGCTGGGGATGTATTGGGGCGAGTGGTTGTGTATGTCCAAAATATCCGAGCCGGAGAGGTAGAGCTTACAGCCCAAAATATGGTGCTTGCCCTTCCCGGCACCGAAGTCGACGAAGACCCCTGGGCCGGTGGAGGAGAACAACTCGGCCTCACATCCCCTGTATACCCTTCCACCGGGTATTACCCTAGCCTGACAGTATATCCTACTAACCTATGGACTAATGAATATTTTCAAGCACTCATTCTGCCAGTCACAATTTTTGTTGCTATGCTTGCAATATCTTTAATTGCAGTTTTAACCAGTCGCAAACGCCGAAAGCGTAAAGTTCTATTGAATAGATTTGTGAAATACTACGGGAATTATAAGTATAGATAAGTCATGTATAGCGATTTCAGCTGAGAGTGATGGTTTTTGTCACTCTCAGTTGAAACGCTTTCTGAAACCATAGTAATTTCAATCCAGCCTTTTTGGGTTGAAATTACTATATATTATAGCACTAAAGAAAAAGGGCGGTTGGTGTTATACCAATAGCCCTTTTTGAATTTACGTTCTATTCGATATGGGATATTTTTCATGAAAACCGCTGAGAATTTGACTTTAGTACTAGCTGGTGTTACTTTTTGGCAAAATAATCACAAATGGGGGAAGGCCAATGACAATCTCTCAGGTACAGGAAAAATTACGCCAGGTTCGCGCTGCAATGGAGCAAGTAATGGTGGGAAAGTCCGCCCAAATTGAGCTGGTGCTTGTGGCTCTTGCTGCGGGAGGGCATGTATTATTAGAAGATGTACCCGGCACCGGCAAGACAACCCTCGCCAAAACTTTAGCTGCCGCCATTTCCGGTACATTCAAGCGCATTCAGTTTACCCCGGATTTACTGCCCACAGACCTTACCGGCCTTAATGTGTACAATCCTAAAACCAGGGATTTTGCCTTCCGCAAGGGAGGGCTGTTCACGCATATTCTACTGGCAGACGAGATAAACAGAGCCACACCCAGAACCCAATCTGGCTTGCTGGAATGTATGGAGGAGCGGCAAATTTCCATTGACGGAGAAACATATCCCCTTCCCCCACCCTACTTTGTAATCGCCACACAAAATCCCGTGGAAACCCAAGGCACTTTCCCTCTGCCTGAAGCCCAGTTGGATCGTTTTCTTATGCAAATATGCATCGGATACCCCAACCGGGAGGGCGAAACGGATATAATCCAGCGATTTTTAGGGAATAACCCTCTTGCAGGCCTAACCCCGGTAAGCACAACGGAGGATTGGGTAGCAATCCAAGAAGCGGTGAGTACCGTCAAGGTCCATCCTGACTTATGCGGCTATATTGCGGATCTTGCTGCCTTCACCCGGAACCATGATGCTGCCGCTCTTGGGATAAGCCCACGAGGCACCTTGGCCCTTGCAAGAACAGCTCAGGGCTATGCAGCAATGCAGGGCCGGGACTTTGCCAGGCCAGAGGATATTAAGTACTTAGCACCATTCGTATGGCCTCACCGTCTACTGCTTAGGGGACGCAGCACCACTAAACTGCAAATCATAAACGAGGCACTGGCCAAGGTCCCCGTCCCAACAGAGGATATGTTTAAGTGACGGCGATAGGGGTTTTTATTGCGGTTATTTTGGCTTTTTTCATTATCAGACTAGTGTATCGCCAGTCGGGCCTAAATAATCTGGATGTGAAACTGTCCTTTTCCGCTACCCGGGCCACGGAAGGGGCACAACTGGTACTTACTACTGTGCTCACCAATGAAAAATGGCTGCCCTTGCCTTGGGTTGCAGTCAAATTGCGGGTTTCTAGGCATTTGATTTTTGCTGATATGGAAAACGCACAAATCTCGGACAACTATTACCGCAATGACTTATACAATATATTAATGCGCCAGCGGATAACTAGGCGTCTTAGTTTTACCTGCTCCAGGCGGGGGTATTATTCCATTCCTACAGTAGATCTTGCGGCTTGGGATATTTTAATGGAAACAAAAAATGCAGCAATGATTGAATGCGGTGCGCATTTGACGGTTTATCCAGGAACCTTGCCCATGAATGAGGTAGATGACATTTGTGTGGAGATATATGGCCAATTACGGGCTCGGAATGTAATACATCCGGACCCTTTTTCATTTCGTGGGATTCGGGAATATTCACCACATGACCCACTCAAGGCTGTGAATTTCAAAGCGTCTGCCAAGGCTCAGGAGCTGATGGTTAATCTCTGGGAATATGTTAATGCCCGGCAGGTGATTCTTTTTTTCAATTTGCAGCGTTTCAGTGTTTGGCACAATGAAGTGCTGGATGAATACAGCATTAAACTGGTTGCAAGCCTTGGAGAAAGGCTGACCCGAGAGAATGTACCCCTACGGTTTATAACAAACGGACATAGCGTAAACGCAAACCCTGTACCTGAACTATCACCAATGGATGACGAAGCATCCCTGGCCACCCGATTGCAAAATGAAGTCAAGGCATCTCCAAGGCCAAAAAACCTTTATACCGAAATCCCGGAAGGCATTGGAATCCTTCAACAGGAGCGAATGCTAGAAACTCTGGCTTTGCTGGATGTGGAGCAAACAGAGGTAACCCCGCTTTGCGATATCCTACAAAAAACCGCCGAAAAATACAAAACCGAGCCGGAATATTGGATTATATCCACATATCACGGCCCGGAATTAGAAGAAGTCTACAGAAATCTGATGGAGCAAGGTGCTCGTACTGTATGGGTACTCCCCTACTCTGTGGGATTACGGACAGGGGAGGATGATATAACTCTCTCACCGGAAGTTCGGGAGAAGGTTATCCTGATATAGTGATTTCAATCCCGCATTTTGGGTTGAACTTACTATATAGGTCTACGCCTTTGCCGGTGATGGATACTCAACACCATGGGTATCCACTGTAACCCGCAGCATCTTTTGCGGGGCATTGGGCTTATCAGAACGATTACGCGGAGTGTTTACAATTTTGTCTACGACATCCAGCCCTTGGGTCACTTGGCCAAAGGCCGCATACTGTCCATCCAAGCTAGGGTAAGCCTGATGCATTATAAAAAACTGGCTGCCTGCCGAGTTTGGAGCTGTTGAACGCGCCATGGACAGCACCCCTGGTTCATGCTTTAGATTGTTTGCAAATCCGTTGCCGCTGAATTCCCCTTTGATGGCGTATCCTGGGCCGCCCATTCCCTCACCTGAGGGGCAACCACCCTGTATCATAAATCCCGGTATTACCCGGTGGAAAATAAGACCGTCATAATAACCGGCTTTTGCCAATGCCACAAAATTATTCACTGTATTTGGTGCTATTTTGGGATAAAGCTCCGCTTTGATAATGCTGCCGTCTTCCATTTCGATTGTAATTGTTGGGTTCATTTTTGCCTCCTATAAAATCATTTGTTCGTCACCCCGGGCTTGACCCGGGTCCCCTCTGCGTTGCTAATCCAGGGAAATCCCGCATCAAGCCCGGGATGACGGAAAAGCAATCTAATACATTTTTGCCGTATTTTCAAACCGGTCGGTTGTTAGTCCGTTTTCTACTGCATATGCTTTGCCTTCTGCTGCCCAAAGCATCCCGCGGCGTACAATTTCCTGGGCACTTGGAGAGTGGTCAAATACATTATCCAAATGCCCCAAGGATGTATAAAACACCCGTCCGTTGCCCCATGATTTTGTCCATACAACGGGCATATCCACGGGCTTATTGGATATATGATAATAGGGCACCGTTTCCGGTGAGAATCGGGTCGTCGCAAGGATTTCAATTGATGGGTCGATATGCAGATAATAATGCTCGCTGGATACAGGAAAGTCTTCGATGCCAGCAACAATCGGGTTGGAATGGGCAGTGATATTAACCGTGTAATTCACACCGTCACCACCGGGATGGCTTACCCATTGGCCGCCGGTTATAAACTGCCACTCGGTATTTAGCCTAAAGGAATCGCACATGCCCCCATGATGACCGGCAAGGCCGACCCCGGCACCTATGGCCTTGGCCATATTTACTACATAATCGTGATTAATCTCACCCATTGTCCAACAAGACACCAGCAAATCAAGTTCCATTAGTGCATCAAGGTCTGCGAGGCAGTCCAAGGTATCGGAAATGGTTACCTTAAACCCTTCCTTCTCCAGAATCCCTCCAAACCGTTTTGATACCAACTCAGGTTGATGACCATCCCACCCGCCTTGGAAAATTAGTGCTTTTTTCATAAAAAATCGTGCCTCCTTTATATATTAAATGTTCTTACAATGCGCTCCATTGCTGTTTTCAGCAAGCTTCTTGGGCAGGCTAGGTTTACCCGCATAAACCCTGCTCCGTTTTCGCCAAAGCTTGTACCGCTGGAGAGCCATACCTTGGCTTCGTTTAATTTATCTTCTAGCTCCTGATGAGATATACTCAGTGGGTTAAAGTCCAACCACATTAGATATGAGCCTTCCGGCGAAATGGGGAGAATCTTCGTTTCCTTGGTCAGATAATCTCGGACAAATGCTGCGTTTCCTGCCAGGTATTCCATTAACTCGCCCAGCCACTGCCCTCCTTGCGCATATGCCGCTTGGCAGGCTGCAAGACCCATCACATTGAGCTGACCAAAGCCTGTGGCGTGGATTTCATGCTTATACCTGCTCCGCAACTCTTTGTTAGGGATGAATATATTGGAAGCTTGTATCCCCGCCAGGTTAAAGGTCTTGGAAGGAGCGGTACATATAATTGAAAAATCAGCAAACTCTTCACATACATTGGTAAATACCACATGCTTATGCCCTGGGAATATAATATCACAATGGATTTCGTCTGATACGACAATTACCCCATGTTTTTGGCAGATACGGCCTAATGCCAGCAGCTCATCCTTAAGCCAAACCCGGCCTCCTGGATTGTGGGGGTTGCACAAGATAAACATTTTGACTTGGTTATCGATAATCTTTTTTTCGAAGTCTATATAATTAATGGTGTAACGGCCATTAAAATACTCTAATGGGCTGTCTATGGCGATGCGACTATTGGCCTTTATGGTATTTTCGATAGGGTAATATAGTGGTTTTTGAATTATTATGGCGTCGCCTGGGGCAGTCAACCCCTTGATTGCCATACCCAATGCAAACACAACCCCTGGGGCCTTTACCATCCATTCTTTTTCTATATGATAATCATGTCTTTTGGCAAACCAATTGGCTACTGTGTCGAAATAATCTTCTCCTACATCTGCATAACCGTAAATCCCATGGTCGGCTACCTTTTGTATTGCGTCCATTACAGGGGTTGGTATGCGGAAATCCATATCAGCCACCCATAATGGGATGGCGTCCTCCGGTTTGCCAAATCTCTTGTGGAAATCGTATTTATAGGAATTGGTACCCTTCCTATTGATAACCTCATCAAAGTTGTACATACATCTATCCCTCCATAGTTATAGCGAACGACTTTCGAATAGGGAGGCTACGCCCATCCACTCACTCCTTGCACTATCCCATAGCCTGTTGCAAGTCTTCTATCAAATCTTTGGCGTTTTCTATCCCTACAGAAAAGCGCAGCAGTCGGTCTGTTATACCTCGTGCCAGTCGCTCCTCCTCCGGCAAGTCTTCATGGGTACACATTGCCGGTATGGTTATAAGGGAATTTACGCAGCCTAGGCTTTCAGCATATGCGATTAGCTTTGTATGTTTAAGTATGTTATGGGCGGTTTGAACGGTGTCGGTTTCAAATGAAATCATTGCACCGAAGCCATAGGCCTGCCTCTTCATGATTTCATATCCTTTATGGCTGGGTAGACCGGGGTAAAGTACTCTTGTGATTCTGGGATGATTTTGAAGCCATGTTGCAAGGGTCATGGCGTTTTCCTGGGCTTTGTCCATTCGTATTGCTAAGGTTTTTATTCCTCGCAATACAAGGAAGCTATCAAATGGAGACAGACAGGCACCTATGGATACATGAAGCTGACGGAGTTTTTCATTCAGGCCTATATCTCCGACAACAGCAAACCCGGAAGTTGTATCGCTATGCCCTCCTAAATACTTTGTTCCGCTGTGAATAACAATATCAGCACCCAATTCCAGGGGGTTGAGAAAATACGGCGTTAGAAAAGTATTATCCACGATTATCAATATATCAGGGTACACGGCGGCCTTGACTGCCTTAATATCTGTAATATCCATCATGGGATTGGTTGGGGTTTCCAGGTATATGCCCTTGGTGTTGGGCCTGATTGCTGCTTTTACGGCAACTATATCCCCGGTATCAACAAAGTCAAATGATAACCCGCGTCTTTCCAATATAGTCCTAAAGAGCCTGATGGCACCACCATAAAGGTCCTCTGTTGCGATAATATGGTCGCCTGGGTCGAACAGCTCCATCACTGTGGCAATCGCAGCCATTCCTGTAGAAAAGCCATAGCATTCCACACCACCCTCAAGGGCGGCTACAGTTTTTTCGGCGGTTTCTCTTGTGGGATTTTGGATGCGAGAATACACATAGCTGTCATACTCTTGCGGGTCAATAGGATGCCGGTAAGTAGATGCCATATAAATAGGGACAGACAGCCCCCCTGTTGGCTCTTTATGCCTGTATCCATGTATGCAGGCGGTATCAAATTTCATTGTAAAACCCCTTTGGTTTACACACTAGCCCAGAAATCATCCTCGGCGGTGGTTTCTTTTTTTGGTTTCTTTTTCGGAACATATTTCTCCGGCTGTGGGCCTGGGTCCATTTCGCGCAGTTTTCTCCAGATATCCACTTCTTCTTCCAAAGGTAGTTCCGGTGGAGGATTGTTAGCTTTTTCTATAATTGATGTTGGACTACTGGGTCTTTCCTCAGGTGTTTCTGTTTCAACTACCTTAATTTCTTCAGGTGGAGGGCTCTCGGTTTTGCCTAGATTTGTCCAGATATCGCCTTCATTTTTCTCTTGCTCTTCATTTTCATCAATTGTACCGATATCCCGCCAACGGCGCTCTTCTGCTTTTTTGGCTTCTATTTCCTGGATTTCCAACACAGGGTCTTTGTCCATCTCCGGGCGATATTTCTTGAAAATTCTCATTATCATGTAGGACGCCAAGGTAGCATACAAGCCTGGAGCGAGGAACAGCGCAAGTGGTGCTATTATAAAGAAAGACAAAACACCCGCCGCAAGTAGCACCACACAGGATAAAGATGTAAGCATATGCCTATTAGCCATGAAAAAGCTGGTTTTTATAATCTGCTTAAGCCCCATATCGAAACGGGCAATCATGGGGAATGCATAAATGGACATAAACGTAATTTCTACAAAAAGAATAATCTGTGCAGGGAGTATAATAAAAGCCATCCCCCCGACTGCATCAATATTGGTCACATTAAACCAAATCAACCACATCAGGAGAATGGCAATCAGCCATAAAATAGTAGCTTTTTTGAAATTGGCCTTAAATGCCTCCCAAAAATCCCGGGTAATATAACCCTCCCGATTAGCGATGCGGCGGGTTGATACATAGAACATGGCCGATGTAGAAGCCCCGATTGTGATGCCAAAGCCGATAACGCTGAAAAACAGCCACATGAAACTCAAAATAATCATGTCTGCCACTAAGCCGCCATATTTGTTAAAAGGTCCTTCCAGACTAAAAAAATCCCGCATTGATGTACCCCTTTCAGGAATGCTTGTTTTTTTCATTATAACCTTAATTACAAATTAATGCATCAGATAAAACGCGCGTTTATGTCAGATTTATGACATAATACCCAGGGTGATAACAATGCAGGCAAACAGATTATTCGAGATTATTTATATTTTGTTAAACAAAAAATCCGTAACAGCCAAAAATCTGGCAGAGCATTTTGGCGTGTCCACCAGGACAATTTACCGGGATGTGGATAATCTAAGCCTTGCCGGGATTCCTGTTTATACAGAGAAGGGAAAAGGCGGCGGCATCTTCCTGTTGCCGGATTTTGTCCTTAACAAATCCATTCTTAGCGAGGACGAGCAAAACGAGATTCTAAGCGCACTCCATGGTTTATCCCATATCACAACGGAGGAGACCCGAGGCGTCCTTAACCGGCTGTCAACGATTTTCAATAAAACCGCCGCCAACTGGCTTGAAATAGATTTTTCTGATTGGAGCTATTCCAATTTTTACTTTTATGATTTCAAAGATGCCATACTAAAGCAGCGCATTGCCGCGTTTGATTACTACAATAGCTATGGCGAAAAATCCCACAGACGGGTTGAGCCTTTGCAGCTTTGGTTTAAGTCCCGGGCGTGGTATGTAAAGGCCTTTTGCCTTAACAAAACGAGCATGAGGCTTTTTAAGCTCTCAAGAGTGAAAAATCTTGTAATAACAGATGAACACTTTCTGGTACGGGACAATCTTTTGGCAGAAACCCTCAAGGATTCCCAAACAGAAACGGTACAAGAGGATACTGAGTCTGAAGCAATACATCCACTGGTTTGCAAGGACATAACCATAAAACTACATGTAATGCCAGAGCTGGCATATCGGGTCTTTGATGAGTTTGATGAAGATATGATTTTTAAGCATGAGGATGGCAGTTTTACAGTGACCATCAATTGGCCAGAGGATAATTGGGTTTATGGCTATATTCTTTCCTTTGGAGATTTTGCTGAAGTTTTGGAACCGGAGCATCTACGAGGCATAATTTGTGAAAAAGCGAAGAATATTTCGGGGAAATATAAAATATGACATGCAGTTGTCAGATTATATGCTTTATTCTTATAAAGACCGAGGGACGATGTCATATGTACCGCAAGCTGTCCAAATACCAAAAAGGGGCTGGGATACTAGTAACCAGCCTTTTATGGATAAATCATTAACCAGGAGGATACCTATGGAAAATGCAAAACACTGCCAATCATGCTACATGCCAATGGGCAAAGACGAGGATTTCGGCAAGGAAAAAGACGGCAGCCAAAACGCCGATTACTGCCAATATTGCTATGTTGACGGTAAGTTTACCAGTAATGAGACATACGAAGAGGCAGTAGAGAGCAACATCCAATTTTGGAAAGAAGAAGGGGACAAAAGCGACGACGAAGCCAGAGAAAGAATAAAAGCAGTTTTTCCAACTCTTAAGCGTTGGAAAGTGGCGTAAACTGTCATTGCTAGGAGCAAAGCGACGAAGCAATCCAGAGTCCTGGGTTGCTTCGCTACGCTCGCGATGATGTGAGCATACATACTTACACAAAGGAGCAACTATAATGATAGAACTTCCCGAAACCTATGTACTAGCCAGCCAAATCAACGAAACCCTGGTCGGCAAAACAATAAAACACGCCATAGCCAACGCCAGCCCTCACAGCTTTGCCTGGTACACGGGAGACCCCGCCCTCTATGGGCCAAAACTTGAAGGCCAAGCCATAACAAGCTCAAACCCTGGCACAGGCTACACCTGTGGTGGCAACACAGAAATAATCTGCGATGACTTTGTGCTGGTCATAAGCACACCCATAAAATATCACAACCCAGGCACAAAAATCCCCAAGACCCATCAATTGCTGCTCCAATTCGACGACGACTCCCATATGAGCTGCACCGTACAGATGTGGGGCTCAATGCTGTGTGCCCCGGCTTCGGAAATAAAAAATTCCGGACATTTTGCAAACAGTCATTTACCTGATCCCCTGACCAATGCCTTTGATGAAAATTACTTTGAAGCCCTATGGAAAAACGCAAAGCCCAGCCTAAGTGCAAAAGCCCTACTAGCAACAGAACAACGGATTCCGGGGCTTGGCAACGGTGTATGTCAGGACATATTGTTCAACGCACGTATCCACCCAAAAAGAAAGCTGGAAGCTATGGGGGATACCCACATGGAAGCCCTATTTAACAGCGTAAAAACAACCCTAATGGCAATGAAAGACGGTGGCGGCCGTGATACCGAGCGGGATTTATATAGCAACTACGGGGGATATAGAACGATTTTATCAAAGAAAACCATAGGTTCCCCCTGCATAGAATGCGGCGGTGTCTTGATAAGGCAATCTTTCCTTGGAGGAAATATATATTTTTGCGAACTATGCCAGCCCATGGAGGGCTGAACCAAATATGAATGGAGAACGATGATGGCAAAAGAAAAAATAGGCTTTGAGCAATTTATGGAGGCAGTGGCTGACACCGATAAATCCTTTATTAAGGATTTACACGAATACCTAATAGAGCAAGGCTGCAAAGCAACATATGAAGAAAAGAAAATCGGGTATCTAGCCTCCTACAAATGGGGCAAACCCCCAAGGACAATAATAAACTTCGTATTCCGAAAGCAGGGAATGCTTACCCGTATCTATGGCGAAAACATAAGCCAATACCCTGACTTCATAAATAATCTATCTGAGAAAATGATTGGGTCTATAAGGGACGCAGGTGATTGCAAAAGACTAATTCATAATACATGCAGCCCGAAATGTTCCGGATATGATTTCCTGATAGGAAGCGAGCATTTCCAGAAATGTAGGTATAACTGTTTTGAGTTCCTAGTGTCGGAAGAGAATAATCCACATATTATGGCGTTTATTGAGAATGAGCTGAATCAAAGAAAAACCACGTAACCAATAGTCGCCCTTGGGCGACTTTTTTGCTGTCAATGCCAATCTTGCTTGTCATTGCGAGGCAAAGCCGAAGCAGTCCAAAGCCTATGCAAATTCTGGATTGCCGCGTCGCTTTGCTCCTCGCAATGACATGGTAGAAAACAATTTCAACACATGTTTTGGAACAGGCATTAGAGCTGTTGTGATTACCTTACCCCACCATAGTACCCATACGATACCCTAGCCTCATAGGGCAACTTCTCTCTACGGCTACCTGAGCCATCTGGTTTACCAATGGGGACCACTGCCCACAGACGATGATTCTCTGGTATGCCTAACAATTTTTTTGCAGCGGCTTGCCGTTCAGAATCTATGAATGGGTAATCCAACCATAAGCTACCGTATCCTAGAGCTGTTGCCGCCAGCAATATATTTTCCATAGCGGCGGAGTAGTCCTCTTTTGTAAAATCCATGCCATCATAGGCGATGCCATCAGATAGGATAGCTATAGCCCCAGGTGTTGTTCTAAGGCTAGGATGAGGGGTTATTTCGCTTATTGGGTCAATGGATTTGCGATCCGGCAAAATTATTAGCCGCACGGTTTGGCGGTTTACACCTGATGGTGCTGTTATACCGGCTTTGGCAATCTGCTCAAGATGCTCAAGGGGCACCGCGTCCGGCAGAAAAGTCTCCTTGTGCGAGTAGCGTAACTCGATTGCTTCGAATACAGTCATAGCATCCTCCTTAAAATGCGTTTCGAGTGGGGCAGCCCACTCCATTTATCAGTTCTCCCACGCAGCAGGCATAAATATCTCCTCAAACCGCTTCATTGCGAAGCGGTCGGTCATGCCTGCTATATTATCTGCTGCTGCACGCATTACATCATTTTGGCCTGTTCTTACCCTTGCCAGAATATCCTCTGGCAACTCTTCGGGCTTGGATATGTAATGCTCGTACAACAGCTTTAACATACCTTGGATTTTGCCTCGTTCTCTTTGGTGGAGCTGGTTTACATACACATTTTCGAATAGATAACTGCGCAAATCTCTTAGTACACGGGCCAACTCCGGCGGCAGCTCAATGCTGCATTTCCCTTGACTGGCTTCAACCATGCTGCGTACCAGCAAGTCTATGCGCTTCGTGCTTGTTGGGCCAAGAACATCCAATATATTTCTCGGGATATCCGACAATGTGATGAGCTTTGCCCTTATTGCGTCTTCGATGTCATGGGTCATATATGCGATTTTATCTGATAGCTGCACTACTTTGCCTTCCAATGTAGCAGGGGCACACTCCGTGCGATGATTTAAAATGCCGTCCAGCACCTCATAAGTCAGGTTTAGCCCATCGCCGCTGTTTTCCAATACCTCAACGACCCTAACACTTTGTACATTATGTTTAAAGCCACCAGGTACCAGACTATCCAGGGCGTCTTCCCCGGTATGGCCGAAGGGGGTATGCCCAAGGTCATGACCCAGAGCAATGGCTTCTGTAAGGTCTTCGTTGAGGCGCAGCGCACGGGCAATGGTGCGGGCAATCTGGGCAACCTCCAAAGTGTGGGTCAAACGGGTACGATAATGATCCCCTTCCGGAGATATAAACACCTGTGTCTTATGCATCAGCCGCCTAAAGGCCTTAGAATGGGTAATCCTATCCCTGTCCTTTTGGAACTCCGTTCGGATATCACAAAACTCAGCCGGGTGCTTGCGGCCTTTGGTCTCTGCACTCTTTGATGCAAAAGGGCTTAGAGTCTGGGCTTCATAAAGCTCGGCCCTTTCCCGGATATTCATTTAGGCACCTCCAGCTTATACCCTATCCCCCATACTGTTTTTATTCCCCAGGAATCGTCCTTATTGAGCTTTTCCCTTATGCGCATGATGTGGACATCCACAGTGCGGGTATCTCCGGGGTAATCATAGCCCCAGCAGGCTGTCAGCAAGTCATCCCGGGTCATAGGTTGCCCAGGGTTTTGGGCTAGAATAAGAAGCAATTCATATTCCTTAGGAGGTAGCTCCAACTCCTGACCATGGTAGATAACAATATGCCTTGCAGGGTCTATGTGAAGATTAGGAAAATCTATGGCCACTACGGAATTGCCTGCATTATTGCTCTCATAACGGCGCAACACGGCTTTTACCCTTGCCGTAAGCTCTCTCGGGTCAAAGGGTTTTACAATATAATCATCTGCTCCAAGCTCCAAGCCCCGAACCTTGTCAAAGGTCTCCCCTTTGGCTGTAAGCATAATTATGGGAACGGAACTTATTTTGCGGATTTCCTTACATACATCATAACCGTTTAGGCCAGGCAGCATCAGGTCAAGAAGCACCAAAAAAGGCGCATAAGCGGGGAAAACATCCACCGCCTCGCGCCCATTATAAACCTCCATAGTCTCGAAGCCTTCTTTATGCATGTATAGGGAGATAAGTTTGGCAATATGCTTATCGTCATCGACTACTAGTATTTTCAAGTTAGACATTTCAATCACCTGTGTTGTAGTTTTTACCAAAATACCACAGGTTGGAGGTGATTACAATGCCTTGTGCTTCCGTCGAAATAAATAAAAATCCATATGACATCATGTGGGATTTTTTGTGGGAAATCACATACCGGTTTATGAAATCATTCGAGTAATAATTTCATACGCGTCGTCCCACTCAAATGTTATCGGCATAAAAAACGCAAATAATAAATCATTGTGAGCCCACATAAACTCCATGCCTCCACAATGTGTAAACTCAAAAACCGTTATCCCGGCGACTATATGCTCTTGCACTATCTTTCTGGGGATAACCAGATTACTCGGATGGGCATTATTATTGCCATAGCGTGCAACCGTCATAATAATATCAGTTGACCAATCAGGAATCGCAACACAAATGTAACGGATTGTGACCCTGTTTACCTTAAAAAACACACACTCCCCGGTTAGCAAATCCGGCGTGTAACCATAATGATGAGCCATATGCTTTATAGGCGGTTCGTATCCGTCTATTATAGGAAAATAAATAGCTACACCAAAAAAATCTTCAACATCCTCTCTTGTAACGCGGCAGCCATTCATAGCCTCAAATTCATCCCGCGTTGTTATCTCTATGCTCATAGGTAACATGTTACCACTGTTTAGCTGCTCCGTCGGAAAAATGAGAGTTACATCCCCTATTATTCTGCCATATGTGTCATAAATAATAGTTGATAAAAGCCTGGGATTCGTGAAATATACGTCTGCAAAACTGGGTACAAACAAGTCAATGGGTATTCCGTCGACAGTAAAGATTTTACCCAGAACCATCGCGTTTATTGCTTGAGCCTCTTCCTGACTTAACCGTAAACCTGATTGAAATGTTCTCAAGTATCGTCCCCCAACATCGACATATGAGTAAATCCACATGCTAAAAGTGTCACTTTCCTCCAGATTATCAACATAGCTTTCAGGTACAATAACGATACTGATAACCCCATCCATATCTATACGGGGATATGCATCATGGGGGTTGTCCCTACCCGGCAATATGGCCGAAAACCTTCCTGACTCGAAACGCTCATATGCAGTCCATACGGTGAATACAACTATAGCAAAAATAAAAACCGCGGCAAGACTGGTTGCTAGCTTAGCAAAGCAGCGGCGAGGCCGTTTGAAATTTCTGTCTGTGTCGGTTATGTGGAGGGAATCCCGGGGCAAGCCCGGAATGACAGAGGTTCTTATCGCGGGTAATGTTCTACCTTGTGACGCCTCTAGGCAGCTGTTTAATACCTCTTCCAAATCCGGCATTTTATCCCGATGAATATAATTAATAATATCTTTTCCCTTCATGTCAGACGCTCCTTTACTCTAAGATTCTACGAAGTTCCTTTAAGGTTCGATAAAGCTTACTTTTCGCTGTGGGCTCCTTCATTTCCAGTGCCTTTGCAATCTCACCAAGATTCAGGCCAAGTTCATAATGCATAAAGAATATTTTCTGCACGTCCTGTGGCTTGGACTCGATAAACTGCTGCGCAGCAGTCAACATCACATGATTGACCACAAAATCCTCAGTCGCAAAGGCTTCATGTTCATACTCAATGCTCCCCTCCCCTACTTCTGAGCCAAAAGACACAAGCATTCCAAGCCGCTCAATAAACGAGTAATACCGGGCAATTTTTTTCTTAGCAAGCCACAATACAAAGGCTTCGGAGTTAGTTACATATTCCACACCTCGCTTGCTCATCACCTGATACAATTCCAAATAGGTATCCTGAAAAATATCCGCTACATCAGACACCCGTTTGCATTTTGACGAAATAAACTTAAGTGCCATTTTATTGGTGGAATTGTAAATAGCCTCGAACCGGTCCGCGATGTGATTGTCTTGCATCAGGTTATCACCCCTTATATGTATAACGTGGCTAGCATATTGGAAATAGTTGCATTGGAACAAAAATACTTGACATGTTTTTAGACAAAGATATATACTCTGTCGGTCGCAAGGGCATTGGGCATAAACACAAAGACATAAAACCCAGCTTGACATTATCACTATATCCTAATAAAATACGCAAAGTTGCTGTTATTCAGCTTCCGCCCAGGTAGCTCAGTCGGTAGAGCAACGGACTGAAAATCCGTGTGTCGACGGTTCAATTCCGCCCCTGGGCATTGGCTATCCACTTGCAGAAGCAAGAGCCTGCGGGTGTAGTTCAATGGTAGAACACAAGCCTTCCAAGCTTGATACGCGGGTTCGATTCCCGCCACCCGCTGCATCATATGTACAATCGGATACGCGCGAATGGCTCAGTGGTAGAGCATCGCCTTGCCAAGGCGAGGGTCGCCAGTTCGAATCTGGTTTCGCGCTTAAACCAAAACCTCCGATAATACGGAGGTTTTTCTTTTATTTTCAAGGCTTTGACATGCTTAAGCTTATTTATTTTGCACCAATAAAAATCACATTCATTCACATTAATCATCATCTATACACATCAGCTGGGGACATTGCGGGGACAAATATATTGATTCAACTACCTGCATATGTTACAGTAAATAAAAAGCAACAGCCGACACCCTACCACAGATTATCGGCTGTTGCACAGAACAGTGAATCGCTTATGAGGCTGTCCTATGTACAGTGACAGCCTCCATGGTGCAGGGGGGTAATCGAATTTTGTTGGATAATTTCAAATCCCATTTGCATCAAGGGCTTGATGAGTTGTTTGCATCGGCCGCAGTTGATAATTTAACAAACGATATGGACGAATACCAAAGCAAACTTGAAGATATCGTAATAATTGCTAGCGTGCTTGGTATCGATACAGAAATAATATCTGTGACTTTGAACCTAAAGAGCGGTGAAGGATTTACTGAATGGTTAAACAAGAAAACAGGCCCTCATGATAGATAATTAATCTATCTGCCACGAAGGTATTTATGTTCATCTTCGTGCTTAGGAGTTGACGTTTATAAATAACATATGTAATAATCCAATCAATCTTTCGCGCAGTACACATGTATAAAGACTCCCGCGAGCAGTTTGAGATGCATACGCATAAGTGACTTATTCGCATCCACACCTGTAGTACCCCAAAGCAGCAGATGCGCTAGGTCGTGTATAGATAGCAAGTGAAACCGTAACAATAGAAAAAGGAAGCACAATGCCAAGCGCAAAGTGCTTCCGAGTTCTAGGACACCGGCGATATGGGGCTATACCACATCACGGTTGACGGTTTCCTAACTATAGGCCAAGTAGGCCGCGCAATTTGGTAAGTGCTTTAGAGAGCGTCCTGTGCCCACCACAGGACGTTCTCACGTTTACCGGTTCTGGGTTCATGATGCTTTGTTTGCCCTTTGGATGTGCCATTTTTTTGAGAATCACAAGTATAGAGATGAATATACTTGCGACGGCAACAGGCCAAAAGATGAGGCTTACTATTGCTAATATGAGGCTCAGGATATCTATGATACTGACTTTGCTCATGTAAACCAGCTCCTTTAATAACAAAGAAATGTGGTATACAGTCCAAAGAATCCTTTGCCGATGTCCTTATTATAGAATGTTATATTACCTGCAACTTAGCAATAACGATTTCGCTTAGGTGTTATTAAGTATGAGTAATGGATAAACAAAATACAACCCTTATTTGCGATTCCTAGTTTTACTATTGGCATGTTTCTCATAATCCACTCCTTTATAGATAAAAGATACCATAAATATGTTGACATAATTTCATGATAAAAGCAATGAAAATAATGAAAAATTACACACTGTTTTGTTGCATCTCAATGCCCAGGTCGAAGAGTGGCTTAATGGGTGCGGTGCAGGCTATGAAATTAAAGGGGTGCCGCCCGGCAGTGAAAACCTTGAGCTTCTTGAGGGCGATAAGGGTTCTGGCAACGGATAGAAACTCCCCAATCATAGCGGTGCCTACCGGATACTCCGGTATGTAGGCTTTTACCCCGCGCAATCCCAGGCTGTAGGAAGCCTTAAGCATTCCGCAATATGCATCGCCACGGCCTTTGGCTAGATTTTTTCCGGTTTCTTCTGCAGTGGCAGGCAGAATTGGCCTGCAGGTTTTTTGCCCATGCATCGTTTCGGGACCTTCCGGGCCAAAGTTGCCAGGTTACTACCAAGTAGTTTCACTAATACGGGAAATGTCATCGAACTCGTCCACCACAACAAGGTCCACAATAACAGACGCTACCCAGGAGGTTAGTATTGTAAGGCGTTTTACGCCATGCAATACTCTGCCAACATTGGCCTCGATAAAAGCCACGGCCTTGTGCAGGATATTCCCTGTCTTGATATCTGGACATACCAATATATTCGCGCCTCTCCCTACAGAGAAATTAATTCCTTTAATCTCACAGAAATTCTAGCAAATTGCGTTGTCTAGGGCCAGGGGGCCGTCCATTGCTAACCTTTATCTTATGAGGTTTACTTCTGATGTTTAACCTGTCTTTTGTCCATGTGCTACGCCTGCAATAATACTACTTAAACTAATTCGGCAAAGCAACACGAATATATGCATAAAAACGACAAAAATAGCATTGAGATATTGCAATGTATTCATTGCCGCGAAGCTAGTCATCATTAGTTTATCACGAAAATATGGGTAAGTTAGTTTAGTATAAGATTTAATAAGATGACCTGTTATCAGGATTTTACTGGTGTAGTAATAGAAAAAAGCATATACACATTAGTGAATGAAATCTCCATATCTACACTTGAGCGGGTGACCTATAATGTTTAACAGCATGTACCGGGGCTTGTTGGACGGTGTTGACGATTCTTATACGCAGTATTTTGACCGGGAGGCTGTGGATTATGCTCTCCATATTATCGTGACAGTCATGTTATTACCATCTCAGCTGCATCCCTAGCCGAGGCCCCACTATAGGACAATAGTAAGTAGTGTTTCACCTATGATGCTTCATGCATTACCGCTAGCAGTCCACCTACCAGATAACGGACCTGAAAACGCATGTTCGATATTGTATGATGCCAATGAGGTGATTGCGCTATGTTTGGGAACGAAATTTCTGCAAAGTCCCGTGAAAGAGCTGCAAAGGCAGCCCAGCGTATGTATCGTGTATTTATAATCGTTGAAGCGCGCATGATTAAAGACGGTAGTATAATTCCACAAGCAATATATTGGGCTGGGAAAAGACGCGAACTCAATGGACCACCAACCGAAATACGCCTTTGGGGTTCGCAAATGGAAGAAGGCCCCGTTTTGCGATACACCTGTCAAATTGGTGGCAAGCAACGGTACTTGTACATGGTCGCGGATGCTAAATATAGATATGTTTTACGGTGGTATGTGGAAAGCCCTGTGCTTGAGCCGGAGAGTAAGACCAAATAAAAAAAGGCCCTCCGGAAGTCAAGGAAATTATGACGACCAGAGGGCCTTAGTTTGTGTCTCTTTCATTATGCATTATTGTGCTGCACCAAGCCAATCGATTGCAGGAATGGCCTTTACACAGTATCCATATCTTTTATTAACCTAGCCCAAGGGAATCACCTCTTTCTTTTATAAGGTCGCAATCAGTTCGAAGCATTGTGATACATCTATACATAAAACCGATGATTACCATGTTCTAAAACCTGTACCAATGCCGTCTGGTGCCAGCTTCCTTCAGCACCGGCTATGGTACGGAAGAATGTAGCTCCCAGGGAGTAATCCACTCCACCAAGAGCTTCCTGTACGGCTTGAAGTTGCATGGCCGTAGGGGTTGCCTTAGCATATGAGCCGTTGGCTACTGGGCAAAACTGTCCTGGTTGATGTATCACATTGTATATCCCATCGGCAAAGCGTGGACTGTTATGGCGATTCAAAACCACATTGGCAGCCAGTATTTGCCCTATTCGATCCTCACTCCGGGCCTCTGCCCACACAATGCGATGCATAGGGTCAAGGCTGCGGTTGGCTATAGCAATGATGAGCTGCTCAAGGAACCTCACACCACTAGTTTCCACCTGTCTACTCCAGTATCCAGGATTGTTCATAATCCCAGCCATCTTAAGCACCTTAAGGGCAGTCTCAATGTCTGTTATACCGTTATTGATACGAGCATCAAGTCTATTTGGCTGGGCAGCACTGGCCAATAACTCATCAAGCCATCGAATGCTATTTACTGTACGCCAGTGGCCAGGGCTTTGCATTACACCCAAGGTAACCATAGCCTGTAGATTTTCTTCGGAAATTGGGAAGGATGGAATGGCGGCCTGATGCACTGGAGCTAAGGCATTAACACCTATAAACTCGAAAATACCATCTGCTATGGCTTGTGCTGCTACTAACCGCTTATTACGTAAAACCCCAACGTCGGGGTTCAGTAGTGGTGAATCAATAAATGCGATTTCAGGCAAAACAGCAATCATTTCAGATTCACGCAATACGCCAATACTTCTGCGCGGCGTTTCTGTTTCAAGCATAACGCCATTCACACGGCGTACACGCATTCCAAACCTAGCACCTATGCTATTACTTATTAATTCTGCCAACCGTCTACACTCTTGTAGATTGCGCCGTGGATTACGTGGGCTTGCGGTAGGTATAACCGTTTCGGTGCCGGTGCCGCCACCTGCATTCGTATGGATACTGACTAACAGGTCTGCACCCCAAATATTAGCGGTTTGAGGGCGCATATTAGGTTGTATATCAGTAGTTCGCGACATCTTGGTTGTTATTCCTGCACCGGTTAAAATGCTGTTTAGATGTAATGAAACTTCAAGATTAATATCACTTTCACGCATTCCATTACCAACTGCTCCGGGGTCGTTGCCACCGTGACCGGCGTCGATAAATATCTTCATGTCAAGGCTCCTTTCTTGGAGGGTTGTCACACAAAGTCCGAACAACAAAAAAAGGACCATCAATGTCCCTTTGCATATCATCATCATTTTCCTTTCGGTGCCCAATCTAGCAGGCTGTCATTTGAGTTGTGCGTCCTGATTTTCCTCGCCAGCACTTTTCTCATGCAGGATGTCAAGAGCCTTCCGCAACATCGGGGGCCAAGAAACCCCCATCAGTCCCACATTCTCCATTATGCTAATTAGCTCTCTAGCTAAAATGGCAAAGATTACAGAATTTCTCATAAACACCGTGCCTATTGCAGCGTCAAGACGTACACCGATATAGACAATTAATAGTTGGACACCTTTTTTGATAAGGCCCTTCCATGCTGAGTGGCTGCTTAGTGCTCCATTGGTACTCTTCTTCGATTTCTTGAAAACTCCGGCAACAACCATTCCTGTAATGTAATCAACCGCCATAAGAGCAATAAGGGCATGAAGGATAGAGTCCCACCCGCCGAGTGCCAAGGCAATACATCCTCCAATAGCAGCAGCACCTGAAGCTATATATACTCTCATATCAATCTCCTTCTCTTGATTAGGCAATAAAAAAAGACAGCTTATGCCGTCTTCTCATATATGCAATCCCCTGAAAGGAAGCATAGCTGCTTCTGGTTGCATGTTCGCTGTGCAATTTACTCAACTGAAAAGGATTCATCCATCCCGGTAGTTATTGTTTTGGATTTTCGCCTTGTTTTCGTAGGCAGACTTGAAGAAATAACCTACAACACCAACGATACTGCCTATAAATGGCCATACAAAAAATTCAACTATTTCTTTCGGCCAGTCACCAGTCAAATGCCAAGAAACCATTGACAATACAAAGGCCAGTCCTATAAAGAGCAGCACCCCCATAATTAGCTTTTTAGAAAATTCCATCGGAGGCTTTTTCCTTGGTGGTTTGCGGGGCGGAATGCGATGCTTAGTACTGTCATATTCGTGTAAAGCTTCCTTGACCGCAATAACTATTTCATCATGGGCACGCATGGGGCACCTCCTTTATGAGTCACAACAGTAACAGTGACTGGATTATCGCATAAAAAAACTGTGCATCGGCAATACATTGGGACAAAAATGGGGCACAAATAACAAAAAAACATCGCTCATCCTGCTATATGAGCGTAATTTGCGCCCCCGGAACATCGGTCAGACCCACCGGTGTCCGTAGTTGGGGATGATAATACTGCCATGGCGTACCTTAAAGGCCAGACGAGCGGGCTTTTTGGTATTGGGGGGGTTGCTGATAAACTCGTTGCTCTAGATGTGAA
>Ga0123355_10000347_pt1 | contig 59926 bp, 64 predicted proteins | sample TergutEmb28metaG_3_FD_89872 | JGI IMG/M metagenome (GOLD analysis project Ga0123355, IMG submission 89872) | Embiratermes neotenicus P1 segment gut microbial communities from Petit-Saut dam, French Guiana - Emb289 P1 | ecosystem: Host-associated > Arthropoda: Insects > Digestive system > Gut ...
CGGTGCAAAAATCCAAGGATTTTGGCACAAGTTCCACGGTGCAAAAATCCAAGGATTTTGGCACAAGTTCCACGGTGCAAAAATCCAAGGATTTTGGCACAAGCTCCACTGTACAAAAATCCAAGGATTTTCGCGCAAGCTTCACTGTGCAAAAATCCAAGGTATACTTGTTTTTTGACGAAATTCAAGAAGTTGCCGGCTGGGAAAAATGCGTTAATTCGTTCCGGGTGGAGTTTGACTGCGACATATACATCACCGGCTCGAATGCTAAATTGCTTTCGGGTGAGTTAGCAACCTATCTTGCCGGGCGGTATGTGGAATTTGTCATCTACCCATTTTCCTTCGCAGAATTTTTGGAGCTGTATAATTCTGTTCATTTGGGGGTTACAAAACAAGAGGCGTTCAACAAATACCTATTGTTCGGCGGTATGCCGTATTTACGGAATCTCCGTTTTGAAGAAGCACCGTCGCAAGTTTATTTACAGGACTTGTTTAATTCCGTTGTGTTGAAAGACATAGTGAAGCGCAACAATATCCGCGATGTTGATTTGCTCGAACGCATTATAGCGTATGTGTTCAGTGGTATTGGTACAACATTTTCGGCAGCATCAATTTCTAAGTATTTCAAAAGCGAAAATAGGGTGGCTGCGCCTGAAACTGTTATGAATTACATTAGCCACTGTATAGATGCTTTTCTGTTCTATCAAGTACGCCGGCAGGATTTACAGGGCAAGAAACTTCTGACGGTTAACGAAAAATACTACGCTGCTGACCATGGAATCCGCGAAGCAGTGTTTGGCGGTAATATGAAAGACATAAACCTTATACTTGAGAATGTGGTTTATATGGAACTACTCCGCAGGCAGTACAAAATAACGGTGGGCAAAGTAAATGAAAAAGAAATAGATTTTGTTTGTGAAAAACGCAGTGAAAAATTATATGTTCAAGTGTGTTATCTTCTTGCGTCGGAAGATACTGTTGCGCGTGAGTTTGGGGCGCTTTCATCCATCAAGGACAATTTCCCTAAATATGTGGTATCCCTTGATGAATTTGATATGAGCCGTGATGGAATAAAGCACCGGAACATTAGGGACTTTCTGCTTGCAAAAGAGTGGAATTGACGCACTGGATGGCTGCACCAAATGGGAACAATTTCCGTTGTTGTCGCTATTGTTGTTGTGTATACTTTGGATATAAGATGTAAAGGAGAACAGCTTATGCCAAGTATGCAAAAAAACAACTTGATAAAAGAACTACGCATGCGTAAACGTTTTACGCAACAAATGCTATTAAGTGAGAGTTCGTATGAAACGGCAATTTCTCGCTTAGAGCATAACTACCATGACCCAAACAGCGACACGCTAAGCACTTATTTGGAATCGATGGACATGCCTGTAGATTCATATTTTTCTCCTTTTCTCGAAAATGTTAGCAGCGACGCATATACCGTAAGAGACCAAATACGATACCATTTGGACTACGCAAGCGAAAGTGCTTTAGATTTGGCCAGAGGTAAGGCGTTATTAAAAAAACTCAAGGGTTTTCGCACAAGCTGCACTGTGCAAAAACCCAAAGCTATGGGCAATTTTACAAAAGGCCGAAATTTGCAATTGATAATTAGTTTCCAAGTTTGCATAGATGAAATTGAGGGACGCGAACCAGAAAAAATTGCCAGCAAAGCATTAAAGGGGATAAAACTAACGTATCCGGAGTTTAAAGAGCATACTTTTAAGGGAGAGGTGTTGCTTTTTGAGGAGCCGGAACTGATACATATGTTTTTTAAGGCTATTGGCAAAAATGATACTAAGCGGGCAATAGCCGGGCTGCAACGGATGAAAAAATCAATTGAGCGGTTACATCGCGATGCAAAAGACAAGGAGAAGATACTCCCAAAAGTGCTGCTGTCTTTAGCAGACTTATTAATGCTAACAGGGGAATACGCACAGGTGGTGGATGTGTGCGAGCAGGGTAAAGAACTCTCGATAAAGCGCACAAGCGGATGGCATGCCCCGGATTTTGAATATAAAAAAGCCCTTGCTTTAGTTGCGCAAGGGTTGGATAGGGAGGCTGAAAAACTTATTATGCCCATGTATTGCGGCTTTGTTATGATGCAGAGAGCGCAGATGGTACAAGCCGTGAAAGACCTAGCAAGCAAAGTGGGCGTAGAGCTAAATACATACGCAATAGAAGATTTGCCTAAATACGAAATGGAAATAAATTTTGAGCACGGGCTTTCTATACCTGCAAAAAGCATAGGCGATTTGTTATATGGACTGCGGGATGACGCAGGGCTTAAACAAAAGGAATTGTGCCGCGGTATTTGCGGTACATCTATCTATAGCCGCATAGAAAAAGATGAAGTACAGGGAAAAGTTTATTACCTAGAGGCATTTATGCAAAGGCTGGGCAGGGATATAAATAAATACTTCTATACTTTTTTGGGCTGGGACGAATTTGAAGGTAAGCAACTGCGAGACGAAATTAGGTCGTTATCAGCAAACCGCAATTATGGCGAGGCTATGGAAAAATTGGAAACCCTTAAAAAACATAAGGACTATGTAAAGGGGGTTAATAAGCAATTTTTGATGTGGCAAGAGGCATTTTTGAAAAGGATGCTGCAAGGGCAGGATGAAGAATATTTGGTGCGGCTAAAAGAAGCGTGGGCTGTTACAAAAGATGATTTTGACAGTTATGAGCCTTACGACCTTGCGAGAGTGCGGCTAACTAATTATGAAATAGTAATTGCTAATTTGATAGCACTTTACTTGTGCGAAAATGGAGACCGTCCCAAAGGCATACGCATGTACGAGTATTTGCTGGCTAATCTGGAGAAATATTATGTAGATGAATCTGAACGGATGCGGGCATACATTAATCTATTATGCAATTTTGCAAACAATCTTGAGTTTATAAAGCGGGATGCAGAGGCGCATGAGCGTGCTATACAAGGGATTAAATTGTGTTTAAAACATAGAGAGCTGAGATACATACCATTCTTTTGGGGATGTATTTGTTCGTCGTTATTTAATGATGGAGATAAAGATAAGAGCCTTACTTATGCTGTGGCATCGTACTATGGTACGTGTTTGTTAGATGATGAATCTGATATAAATGCTATGCGACAGTACATTAAAGATAAATTTTCTATAGAATTAAATTGAAAAAGAGGAATTAATCTGACGGGGGTCTACCAGGATAGGGGCCAAGAGGCTTTATAGGGATAAAGACATAAAGCATAAACCGTAGTTTCAGCAGGTTAAACATTAAATCCACCTCCGTTGTGAAAAATAATAAGTGTATGAAAAGAGTGTATATGCAATGCAAAAAAAAGAACATAACAAGTTATGCAACAAAAAAATTGCATGACTTGTTATGTTCTTTGTTGTTTGAATATATTATATTATGCGGTAATAAAAAATTGAAAAGCAAAAACCCATGATACTGAACATTTTGAGGTTTTACAATTTTACATTGGCTATATCCGAAACTGAGCAAACTTTGACAGCTGCAAAGTGAGTGATGTTAAGGGTTAAGTATATAATTAGCAATTCGCGAATGCTAAGCAAATCAAATCTCTAAAAAGGAGGAAATACTTATGGCATTAAAACCTGTACTTGAACTTGGTTGGGTAAGCGATGGCGATGTTGCACCTTTAGGCCTTATTGGAGCATGTGGGCCTGGATTACAGACTATATCATGTTGCTGGGGTGGCCTCTTTGCCTGCGGTGGCGGTGGTAGCCCCGGCACTCCAGAGTGCGTAGGTTATTTTAGCGAGCCAATCAAAGACCAATAATTTTTCACACAAACAAGCGGTTGTGCGCACAGCCGTTTGTTTGTATTTCCATTTGAGCTGCGTTATTATACACATATTAAATACATATTGCAGGAGGCCATCATGTATAGACTTTGGATGAATACCCGTTATTTTTTTAAAGACCATAAAAAGAAACTGTTTATTCTGCTTATCTTAGTTGTTCTTGCATTTCCGGTTTGCTTCTTTGGCCGTATAGCTGTGGAAGAAATTGACGAGCAGCTCACCATACGCAGTTTTCATAACATGCCTAGGGAAGATATGATTGAAGATTTTGAATATCTTATGACTGTACTGGAAGAAAACTGGCCTTTCTTTAACCTCTCGCTAAGTGCCAATGGGGTAGATGTTAACGAATTGGCGGCCAATGTTCGCACCATGCTGCATGACCCTCAAACAATAATTGATAGCCCTTTCGATTTTTTTGATATTATGCAAGTGTATTTTTATGACCCAATTGGCCAGCTCGGCCACTTGTCCCAGTATCCAGGGCATGAGCATTTTTTTGCAAGCCTTGAAGGTGTGCGACGAGACATCAGTCATGGTGCCGTTAGCACATTTACACGCCATATGAATGAAGTGCTAAGTAGACAGGAAGCCATACTGTTTTATACACAACTGCGAGAAGCAGGCAGAGGACGCCCTGTGCGGGAATGGCCGGAAACAGCCTATGAGTTTAGCATAATAGAACCCGGGCGGGTTGCGCATATAAGTGTTAACACGATGATACCAATACTTACAGATGGGTGGTTAAATCGGCCATACCCTCCAATGTGGCACTATGAAAGATTGAACTACAATTTTGTGGAGGAGATTGCAGATTTTGGGCACTTAATATTTGACTTCAGGGGGAACTTGGGAGGCTCACCTTTGCAATTTTTAGAATTTATTATTCCCCAATATATTCATGAAACGCTTGTAGCGGAAGGGCATGCTTTTTATCTAGGGGGCTCTTATACTGCATTAGCAAGGGAAATATTTGACGTAAGGACGGCGTTTCCTGCCTACAGGCAATCTTTGGTTGAATCATATGGTCCTGAATATGAGGAAACTAATCTCTCTCCGGAAGATGTACCTTTTCTTGACACAAGCATCCCATTTGAACATTCTGCGCGTCTACGGCTAATTGCTTGGTCTATGAGTGATATATATGAATATGGTAGGGGTATGGGAGGCGACAGACCCGAGGCACTATTCGATGGTAAAATATGGATATTGACAGATGGTCAAACCGCCTCTGCGGCTGAATATGCTGTGTTTTTACTAGGCCAAGATGAAAATATTACTATTGTAGGTGAGCCCACTATGGGGCTTTTTGGCACACAATTATTACCCCTCAGGATATATCTAACATTGCCCAACACTGGAATTGTTGTACGGTTTGATGTTGCTTATTTTACAGACATGGAAGGCCGTCCATTGCAAGGTTACGGGCTTGAACCACAATATCGCCCACGCCCTGGCATGGATGCGTTAGAGACTGTACTTACCATGATAGAGGAAGGAACTTATTAAAATGAAACTGATTAAACATATGATATTTGTAGATGTGGACGACGAATCAAAACTTATAATTAATTCCCTTATGGGGACAATGGACGAGATTGACATAAAGACTTACAACACCATCGCAAGGTGGCAACCGCTTGAGACTATTGCTCCCGAAAACAGCGAAGAACGCGAACTATATGAAAGTTTGAACCAGCGCGGGTATCTTGTCGAAGATGATGCTGCCGAAAAAGGTAAGAAACAAGAACTTTTAGAAGCTTTGCGCAGCAACGACAAAAAACATCGCGAAAGCTACCAATACTTAACATTTATCATGACATACGACTGTAACTTTAGGTGCCCATATTGTTTTGAAGGAGAGGCAACGCACAAAACTGAACTGATGACAACGGCGCAAATAGATGCTGCATTAAACCATTTTGGCGCGAGTGTTGAAAATATATTGTTATTTGGCGGAGAGCCTCTGTTGCCTAAAACACGTGAAGTTATAGAATATTTGTATGAGCGCAAGCCGGATGTATTGTATGCCATTATTACAAACGGCTATTACGTTTTAGAGTTTATGGACATACTTAAAAAAATGCGCATAGACTACATACAAATAACGCTCGACGGTACCGAAGAGGTTCATAACCGCTCGCGCTGCTTAGCAAATGGAGAGCCTACTTTTGCTAAAATTATGGCAGGTATAGAAAAATGCTTACAAGCAGGATTTAATACAAAGATACGCATGAATTTATCAAAAGAAAGCTTTGACACAGGAATGCAAATTCAACAAGACTTGTTGCAGCGGTTTGATAACAATGAGAATCTATCCTTTGAAATAGCACCTCTTTTCGACGTGCCTGACCCAGAAAAGCTCGACATTCTTTCAAATATGTTTACTAACTATGTCGACTTGGATTATGCCGAACGGGCAAAAAGGAATGTTGTACTAGCATCCATGAGCCCGGTGGTGAGTGCATTGGCAACAGGCATCCCGGTTAGGCCGTTATATAATTTTTGTTATGCACATGATAAAAAGTTTGTGGTTGACCCCTACGGAAGATTATTTACCTGTTTAGTGTCTGTAGGGAAGGATGGTTTGGAAGTAGGTACATATTATCCCGCCCTAACTTTTAAAGACAACTCTATTATAAACCGCAATATAGACAGCATCCCGGAATGTAGTAGCTGTATCTACTCACTTTTATGTGGCGGAGGTTGTGCCATGCGCCTAAGCGATTTTAGCGATTGCAACAAGCCGGCATGCACATATACACGCAAGCAAATACATGAACTGTTGCCTAGGTTTTACAAAGCAGAGCGGGCCAAAAAGCAAAGGAAGTAAATATGGTAAAAGTACGTGACCACATATATTTCTTCATAAAAAAACGCAAGGGCATTTCAATTGCCCTTCTTGTGTTTTGTCTTTTTGCTCTTTTATTTTTTGCCGGAAGCCCATCCGTAGCAAACTATGTAATGGGTAGGGTACAGATTAACGTCGCTATTCACAGGTTTGACAATATGAGCCGTGAAGATATGATATACGACTTTGAATATTTAATAACCGCAATGGAAGAAAACTGGCCTTTCTTTAATGTATCAATAAGTGCCAATGGCGTAGATGTCCACGTACTTGCAGATAATATGCGAGCAATTTTATCCGACACTGCTACAGAAATTAACCATCCGCTAGACTTTTCCGACTTGATGCAAGCGCATTTTTTTGAGCCAATTAACCAACTTGGGCATCTTAGGCAAGTTCGTAATGCTGAGGTGTTTTTTGGAGATAGGGAGTTTTATGCAGCAAGGATGGAGGCTGGCATAAGAGGTCGTACTATATTGTATTACTATGAAGTTTTCAACCGAATGGAAAGCATTTACTTTTATACACGTATGCGCGAGTTGGATAGAGGAGACCCTGCGCGTCCACCCCAGTTAGGGTCGGTATACGAATTTGACATATTAGAAGAAGGACAAATAGCATACATGAATGTTAATCGTATGGTGGATATTGGGGGCAGCGGCCGATGGCAAATAGGGGATAGATACACCAGCCCATATGAGCAGTATGCAATTGACTTTAGCAACGAAATAAGTGGTTTTAGCCACTTGATAATTGATTTTAGGAGCAATAGAGGCGGGCAGAGTTTTCATTTTGATGCGTATATAATGCCAATTTTTTTGACTCGCCCGATACAATTCCGCGGATATGTTTTTTATATGGATGGAAAGTACAGCAACATATCTCAAGATATTTTTGATGTGGATAGGTACTTTGGCAGAAGGACAGAGCCCAGGCACAGGGCAGCCCGCGTAACTGGAGAGCGTGACATGCCATACCTTGATACAACAATTGGGCTGGCAAATCAGTTTTTTTCAAATCACGCTATAGCCACTAGGCAAAGATGGGGCGCACGTGCATACTGGGATGCACATTTTGGTGATGATTGGGTGCCACATACCCCATTTGGCGGCCAGATATGGTTATTGGTAGGGGAGAACACCGCATCCGCTGCTGAGGGTGTTGCCGCTCTTCTCAAGTATAACAATATAGCTACTTTGGTTGGTGACCCTACGTGGGGCATAATGGGTAATGTGTTTGAACCGACAACCATAAGCATTTCCTTACCAAACACAGGAATATTAGTGCGTATGGACGTGGCGTACTATACCGACATTTATGGCCGCCCATTGCAGGGTTACGGCATCCAACCCCATTACCCAAACCGCCCCGGCATGGACGCGCTAGAAACTGTGCTAGCTATCATTGCAGAGAGGAACGGCAACTAATGAAACTAATTATGATAGTGCCTTTAATGCTAAGCTTGGTGTTTGTTGTTGCTTGTAGCAGACAGGGAACAGGATTGATGAGCGATGATATTGTTGAGATTCCTAATGCAACAAATTATGAAATTTATGAGGATAACGTAGTGTTTCTTCCAGCAACGATAGGTGACTCTATTCAAGAGGAGCTTAGCTATCCGCATTTTTTGGAAGATTTGGCTTACATGCAATATGTGCTAGAAAATAATTTCGCTTTATTTGATGTGGCATTTTGGGCTCGCGGAGTGGATATCCCGGCTATTTTTGCAAATATTCATGAAGAAATACATTCGGGTTATATAGTGCACATTGATGATTTTTATGCATCGTTGGTAAGGGGTTTCTCACCATTAAATAATGTCGGGCATTTTTCGTTTATGAGCCCTGCGGTTCATGAGGATATTGTAAATGACGGAAGAGCTTGGCAAAATCATTTTTTTCCTACTGCGGTGTATGCAAGACTTCGTTACCCTCATGTAATGGCTTTTTATGAACCTAGACATCCCGGAAACTTAGATATTGGGATTATTAACAGTGAAGAATCACGTGCAGAATCATTGAGAGTTATGTCGGATGAAGCATTTCTCCATTGGATGGCTTATGTCGGTTTATTTGTGAACCGGGAAATGGTAGAAGAAATAACCCAAGCATTTTTGGATGGAGATTATATTGGGGCAGCCAGACTGGAGAGGGACGCACAAGAAATAATATCAGACACACCAAATGTCGTTACAGAAATTATTAAAGAAGGTAGTATTGCTTATTTAGCGGTGAACAGCTTTTGGGCTTCCCCTGCCGAAGGTGAAGCTGAAGTTTTTAATTTTTACGAAGAGATTCGGGGTTTTGATCATCTTATAATTGACTTGAGGCGAAACCGCGGAGGGTCAGCGGATTGGTTTCGGCAGAACATTATGGGGCCGAATATTGATAGCGTTTTATCAATAGAAGGTTTTGCGTTTTTGTCATATGGGCACTACGCTGCCGAATTTATACCTGCCTCGGGTTTAATAAGGAGCAGAAGCCTTAATCCTGTAACTATTGTACAATCCATAGATGATGAGTTGCGTGAAGTTGCTGAAGTGCTGGAAGACTCCTATTTGCCTTACATTAACATGGATGATATGGAGCGTATGGATTACGGTTTCCGCATTCGAGCACGTGTCAGTCCTAATAGAAGTAGCCGTTTTGACAATCAGCCTGCATTTTCGGGCAAAATATGGATGTTGACTGGGCCTTGGATGACTTCGGCCACGCAGATTTCCGCTTGGATAGCGTATGATACTGGTTTTGCTACTCTTGTAGGGGAGATTACCGGTGGCCATTATGGTGGTGCACGTACCATGGTAGCCCTACCTAATAGTGGTATTGTGTTTACAATGGATACACTCTACGTCACAGATAGACATGGCCGTCCCCTAGAAGCAGGAACCATTCCTCATCACTTTAACCGAGAAGGCATGGACGCGTTAGAAACTGTGCTAGCTATGATTGCAGAGAGGAACAACAACTAATCATGCGCATTTTTTCCATTTGCAAAAAACATCTATTAAAACAAAAATACGCCCTAGCGGCGTATTTTTGCATATCCATTATGTCTATCGGGATAACTATCGCATCACCCTATATCCTGGGCGACTTTATCGACAGCCTAATAACCGGAGCCGGCATAAATTTTATCGTGCGCTTTTGTATCATTTTCGGCGGGCTTAATCTTTTAGGCGTTGCCATAGGGTACATATCATCTATGCTGCATCTGCGTTTGCAAAACAAAATCGGCTACAGCTTTAACAGGGCTGTTCTGCAACATGTTATTGCAGCATCACTTACATTCAGCAGCAAGCAAGACCCTGCATACCTAAGCAATCGTGTAACGCAAGATACAAACACATTGGTAGGGTTTTGCATAAGCGTGGTTACATCCACCGTAACAAATGTAGTAAAACTTGCGTTGCCTCTTGTGTTGCTTTTAAGACTACATGCACAAATTACACTGGTTATGCTCATCTTTATGTTAGCGTATTTTGTGCTGTACTTTGTATGCAAGAAAATGCTGTACAGCGCAGGGCTTAGGCTTAGGGAAAGTTGGGCGCATTTTGCTGCCAAACTTTTGGAGCCGCTGTACCATGTCAAGCTTATCAAAGTAAACGCCATCATGCCAAAATTAATGAAGCGTACGGATGATGCATATACAGAATACGAAACCGCAGCAAAAAGTAACCAGCAGGTGAATTATCTGTACACAGGGCTGGATGGGATAGTATCCACCATAGCGCAAATTGTGCTTTTTGTACTTGGGGGGATGCAGCTTTTGGCAGGCAACTTCACTATTGGTATGTTTACAATGTTTACGGCGTATTTTAATTTGATGCTTGCATCTATGCGATATTTCTATGGCCTTGGTGCGTCTTACCAAACAGCTATGGCAAGCTACGACAGAGTGCAGGAAATTCTTGCGCAGCCCGCAGAAGAATATGGCACAGATTTGCTAGATGGTATTCATACGATTTCATTAAACAACATAAGCTTTGGCTACAACGACACAAATGTCATATCTCACTACTCCAAAGAATTTGTACGAGGCAGTGCCTACTGCATCGCTGGCGCAAACGGTGCAGGAAAAAGCACGCTCGTTAGCTTGCTGATGGGGCTATATGCAAACGAAACAACCGGTGATGTGCTGTATAACGGCAAGAACATCCGCAGTTTGGAAATGCATAGCATAAGGAAGGCGCATATAGGCTTTGCCGCGCAAGAACCGATGCTGATACACGGCACCATCCGCCAAAATCTATTTTTGGATGAACCAATTGACGAATTGCATTTGAATAAATGTATCAACGCCCTTAACATGCGTGAGTTCATCAACAAATATGCGCTTGATGATATAACAGTCGATTCCAACAACCTAAGCGGCGGAGAAAAGCAAAAGATTGCACTACTGGCGGTGCTTTGCAAAAATCCGGATGTGATGATTTTTGATGAGCCCACTTCTGCCATGGATGCACAGAGTGCTGCAATGTTTATGCATTACTTGATGGGTATAAAAAGCGATAAAATGATAATCGTAATTTCTCACGATGAGGCGGTAATTAAGCAGTGCGATATTAGGCTAGATATTAAAATATAAAAGCCACCATGCGCAGCATGGTGGCTTTTTTGTATGTTTACTTCTCGTACTTTCCATATGTTTTAGCCAGCTCCACCATGCGTTCCGCACGGGTATAGGCTGTGCCGGATGGATACTCGCAACCGGTGGCAAGCATAAACCCACCACCTTTTTTCATTGTGTCTATGAAGAATTTGCACTGCTCGTCCCACTCGTCGTCTGTGCCAACGGCGGCCAGTGCCGGTGTTACGCAGCCGATAAGGGTTATTTTGTCGCCGTATTTTTCTTTGCACTCGACAAAATCCTTACAATCTGCCGGAACATGCAGGAATGATATTGCGCAAGGGTTCATCATATCTATTTGCTCTTTGAAGTAAATTTTCTCGCCGCAGTTATGAATCATAACTAAAGTGCCGCGGTTGTGGCATATGTCTGCAAGTTCTTTGGACAAACCGCCTTCAAACTCCAGCCACATTTCCGGCGACATAATGGATGCAGACGCAAACAGAGTGTCTAACATTACAGCGTTAACGCCAGTGTCGATAAGTGCATTAGTGTATTCTTTTAATGTTTCGTTAATTTCGGTGGCGGCGGCCTTTACTTCGTCCGGTGCGTCGTAAATGTCCATGTACAAGTCTGCCTGGTTGCGCAGCATGGAAAGCACACCCAGAGGCCCAAACACAAACGCAACAACAGGTAATTCGCCTTTTGACATTTCTACAAGGCGTTTGCAAACGTCTATATGCATCATCATGCGTTTGCTGGTGCGATAGTCTACTTTTTTAATTTTTGCGTAATCTTCTATGCTGTTTACAACACAATTATCGTAGTTTGGGTGTGCGGCTTGGTCTTCTGGGTATACAATTTCTTGGCCCCAAGCGTCGCACTCTACTGAAAGGTCGATAAGTGTAACAATACAGTCCAGGTCGAATTTTTTAGCTGCTGTGTATAGTGCGTTTGCGCAGGTTTCGGCATCGGTTGCCCATTGTTCGTAAGATGCGCCAACTAGGTTGCGTGTTACGCCTGCCAAAATAGGATATACCGGCACGCGGTCTGGTTCACGGTGAAATAGACTTTCAACCACTCGTTCCATTGAATTCATAAAAAACCTCCAAAAAAATAATTCTAAGACACGTTCTTAGAATACACCAAGTTTCAAGAAAAAGAAATAGCCCGTGGGCTATTCTCTTTTAAGCCTAAAACGCTTAGCAAGCATCTTTTGCACATCTATTTCGTCCTGTTTTTCCAGCGAGCGATCTCCGGCTTGGTGCTCTAGGTGGTGAGTAAGCTCGTGATGCAGTACGTCTCGTAATTTATCTATAAATTTTTCCGGCGGCAGATGCCCGTGGCAGGCTATCATGGAGCCGTAGTTTATTGTTACATATCGTCCAAGGCCATATGGCTCGAAATGGTATTGGCCTAGAATCACCAGCCCGGTTTGTCCGTAAAGGGTGTTCTCCCTTAGCGACACGCCGCAATTAAGCCCCTTTAGTATTCCCGGGGGCAGTTCGGTTACCAGTTGGTCTAGGATTTCTTGGGTTTCTTCAAAAGTTAACATTGAGCTTACGCCTCCTTTATCCATAGCGTAGTAACTAGAATAACCGAGGTGCGAAGTATTGCCAAGTAAAAAAATGAGAATTTATACGTCAAAATTGATACACGCATTAAAAGCCCCGAACGGCTGATGTTCGGGGCTTATTTGATGTAGAACTTTTAAAATATATCTTCTGGCAACAATCTTCTTCCATGAACGACAGTAACCACGTGTACTCTATCATCTACCAATTCATAAATGATTCTATACGTGCCATGACCTATTCTAAAGCCGATGGAACCCATACAACATCTATCATAAAGCACCAAGAAGTTTACGCGCTTCATCTAAAGGTATACCTTTTCCTTCACTTGCCTCTTTACGCCCTTTTTCTACTTTTTGAATGACATACAAAGCATACTGAATATCGTCCCAATTAACGGTATCCGGTAGCATTTGTAAACATTCCATTGCTTCTTGTTTTACCATAGATAATCGCTCCTTAATTTAGTAGCATAATCACTCTTTCCATGAGGTTATCCCATGGGTGTGATTCACAGTTAGGTTCTATCTCCCAGTAGTGCAAAGTGGTATTATTTCGGGTGTTATAACTGCTTCAATGCAACTTTTCCTGTCCAAAGTATAAACTATCGATGATAAATCATACCATTTTCATTGTATCAAGGTCAACGCTATTACGGGGCCCAAATCTAAACTAAATCTCAAACAAACCTTCAAACAAACCTTTGTTATTAGCAAGGAAAACCAACGCCTTAAGGCTACGCTTGCTTGTGTCAAGCATATCATCACCGCAATAGACAATGCTATTCATTTGCACTGCGCATAGCACATAATAAATCGCCTGTTTTTCTTCTTCAGTTAGCGCATTTAGGCTGTTGTACCCTTTTAAAATGTCTGTAAGCACTTTTAGATAAGTCTCAATATCCGGTTGGCCGTGTATTTCGCCTGCGCACCATATCAGGTCGAACAGCCTTACATAGGACATGTTGTATATTTCATACCCCTTAAGCCCTACAATCTCGCCGTTCTCGTACACTACCGATTCTACTGTGGGGTTGCCATGAATAAGCTGTTTAGGCACCTTGTCGTACAGTTCGCCAAATATTTTTGTGTATTCGTCAAAGAATGTATTATCGATTTCAAAGTTATATTTAGCGCAATACGCTTTTACCTTTGGCATGGAATCCAAACTTTGCAGATATATATTTGCTTCGTATGGTTGCACGTCCTCCTGTACGGATTTTAATGCACGGTGTAGCTTGGCTATGGTTTGCCCCAGCTTGTGGGCATATTTTCTGCGGCTGTCGCTGCCCCTCATGTTGGCAACTTCTTCATCAGACAGCGGACGGGTGTTAAGCGGTTCGCCCACTTTTTTTGTTAGCAAAAATATTTGCTTGCCGTCAACATAATCTTCGCCAGAATCTGTGAGAACTGGCAAAAACTCAGAAGCTAAGCCTTCTTTTTTTAATGCCTTGGCTATCCGTATATTTTTAATCATTCTCGAGCGTTCGTTGGTTTTAAGGTAATAATCGTCCCCAATTTTCCACATTGGCCATTCTATTTCGCCTGTTTTCCAATGCCTTGTAGAAACATCTTCGACTTTCTGTCCCTTTACAACCGCCCAATTTACAAGCAGTGCTTGTATGTCTGTTATGCTATGCATAATAAATACCTCCGATTTTTTGTAAATAGTCAAATACTTTCTTGGAGCGCAGCCATACATTTTTACAAACGCTTTGTAAAATCCCGCATATGTTTCAAAACCGTATTCCAGCACCACATTGACAGCCTTTTGGCCTTGTGAAATTTCGGCCAAAGCATGGTCTAAACGCCGTTTTAAGATATAACTGCCGACGGTTGAATCCATTGCGTGGGCAAACAAGCGGCAAAAATGCCCGGCAGAATAGTTTGCCTGCGCTGCAAGTTCATCCGCTGTTATGTCGGTTTTTATATTTTGCTCGATGTATTCAAGCGATGATTTTATAAAGTCTTGCATGATGTTTGCTCTCCTTCCCGCGGTAAGTAAATTATACATAGCGAAGCGGATAAAACATTTCCTGCACGGATATTATTTCTTGCAGATATGTTATAATCCCAATCACAGACGCATTTGAAGGAGGCTGCATATGAATGAAGCAAAAAATCATTGATTTTCTAATTCGTAATGCAGACCCATCAATAGTTCTGCGTGTTAAAAAAGAAATATTGAGCCGTATTTCAGACAATGAAAATGAAGTATTGCTGAATAAAATAATTTCTCAAAAGAATGTCCAAGCCGTTATCCAAGCGCAAAAACCCGACGGTTGGATTGGCAATGCTTTTCATGGTCAAAGCCCGGCAGCAGGTGCTGGGATGCTTGATAATATGGAAGTTGGATTGCGATTTTTAGCGGAAAAGGGTTTGCCACCGGATAACGAGTTTATATCAAAAGCAGTATGCGCATTTTTTTTGGACGAGCCACTCCATAACGAATGCAGAATGAAAGCCCCCGCAGATGATTATACAATTACAGCACTTGGATTGTTTCATATGCGCAGCTCGCTTCTTATCCGGGCGGGTTATGAATCATTATTGCCTGACAACGATTATATTGACCTAAAACATGATATAAATCATTCATTTAATACCTTTGTTAATGTGTTGAACTATTCAAGCTTGGACGATGCGATTGATGCAAGCAAAAAAAAGCTCTGCTTCAACAAAGGAGTATTGTGGCCGTGTAGCTACGACCTTCGTATGCTTGCGCATAGCCACTACTGGCGAACCGATAGAAATATTCCATTATTGGCTGAGACTCTTAACAAGTTGTTTTCGTTTGAACATGAACGTGAAAAAATGGTTTATACGAAAATTAAAAGTTTTTACAAGGGGCCGTGTTTGGCTTTTATCCATAATCAAATATATTGCCTTGGCTTAATGGACGAAAATTATATAAATTTTGATTTAATGGAATTATTCGCGCGTTGCGGTGTTTTAAAACAGGTGGGCTTCTTGAAAAACAAATACGAATATTTGCTTTCGTTAGTTAATGATGATTTAACCGTAAACTATAAAGTTTCTACGCGAGAGCGCAACTGGGGTCCATATGGTGGCTTTGCACTTGAAGAAGATTGGAAAATAAAAATTCGCAAACAGTGCGATTTATTATTCAGGATTCTAATTATTATTCATCACGCCGAATGTACTGATAAAATTGTAGTCTAAACAGGGGCTGTTTTACCAAGTTTTCTCTTGGTAAAACAGCCCCTTTATTTGTGTTAGTTATACATTACATCGCTGGGATTTGTGCTAGGGTGGAAATAGCTGCGCATAGTCTCGTCGTAGACAGTGTAAAAAAAGTTTTCTTCTCGTAGGCGTAGCGTTGTTTCATTTATCCACGCCAGTAGCTCCGGTTCGTTTTGCCTAATTGCCGGTGCAAGTACGTCGTCATTACCTAAGCGAGATTCTACTACAGTTAAGCCTTCGTTTTCCCACGCGTGGCGCAAAACTAGCGTATTATCATGCGCCATTGCATCGCCCCTGCCGTCGCTTAACGCCTGGAATGAATCTACATTGTTCTGAAAACGCAGCAGATTAATTTCCGGATGATTTTGTGTGAAATAAATTTCCGCCGTTGTACCTTGGGTAACAATAAGGTTGCGCCCGGCTAAATCTGCCAAGGTTTCTACACCGCTGTCTTCCGGCGCAATAACACCAAGGGCAACACGGCCATAGGGTAGGGAGAAGTCTACCTGCTCTGCACGCTCCGGCGTTACGGTAAAGTTTGCGATAATAATATCCACCCTGTGCGATGTTAAAAACTCGATACGGTTTGCGGCCTCTGTTATTACAAACTCTACTGCATTTTCATCCCCAAACATTTCATAAGCAAAACGGCGGGCTATCATCGCATCGCGGCCAACTACTTGACCTTGTGCATCTACATAGCCAAACGGCGGCGATTCACCAAAAATACCAACAATTATGTGCCCACGTTCACGAATGGCCTCAAGGCCATTCTCAGCATTATTGCCGCACGCGGCAAGAATGCCAAGGGTCAGTAGCGCAAAAATTACTAAAATTGATTTTTTCATTATATATACTCTCCTTTTGATGATACAGATTTATCGCATAATAGCCCACGGATTACACGGATAAAAGATTGGATTTGCACGGATTAAAGAATGATTTTGCGTCACCGCTGCGCCGCAGGCATCCGTGTTAATCCGCTTTTTATCCGTGTAATCCGTGGCCAATCCCCTTAGTGTAGGAATTTATTCAAAAACTGCACAGTACGCTCTTCCTTAGGCTGTGTAAAAAATTCTTCCGGCGTTGCCATTTCTACAATATGCCCGCTATCCATAAATGCTACGGTATCTGCGGCATTTCTGGCAAAACCCATCTCATGGGTTACAACTATCATTGTCATGCCCATTGTTTTTAGCTCGCGCATTACCTGCAAAACTTCATACACCATCTCAGGGTCTATAGACGCCGTCACTTCATCAAACAGCATAAGTTTCGGCTTCATACACAATGCGCGCACTATGGCAATGCGTTGCTTTTGCCCACCAGAAAGCTCGTGTGGGAAAGCAGTAATTCTATCTGCAAGCCCCACCCTTTCTAAAAGGGCAAGGGCTTCTTTTTTTACTTCTTCTTTATTACGTTTCTGCACCTTAGTAGGCGCAAGCAGTAAATTTTCCATCACATTCATATGCGGGAACAGTTCATAACTTTGGAACACCATACCAATTTGCTGCCTTAGTGTGCGCCAATCAGTGTCCTTACCCCCATACTTCTGTCCGGCAAAAGTCATACTACCGCCATCTATAATTTCCAACCCATTAATACACCTAAGCAACGTACTTTTTCCACAGCCTGAAGGCCCCAAAAGCACCAACACTTGCCCTTCATATATATCCAAATCCACAGCATCCAGCACTTTTTTATCATCAAATATCTTTGTAATGCTCTTTAGCTTCAATAAAACATTTCCCACAATAACCTCCAGTTTCTCCACTAATCTATTTCTCTGCATACGGCGTCGTAGCGGTCTTGGCAAGGGGGAGTTGACTTGAGCGATTGCCGCACATTCGCTGGAAGTGCTCTTCTTCCAGTGGATGGGTGGTACTAGCGCAAGGCAACTCCCCCTTGCCAAGACTGCGCACTACACCGTAGCCTTCCGTTCTAAATACCGCGACCACAATGTAAGCGGATAACACAGCACAAAAAAGAAAAAGAATATAAACGTGTAAATAGCAAAAGTTTCCCCCGTGCGTTGAATAATCTGTGTACCGCGCGAAAATATCTCCATAACACCAACAAGGGTGGTAATAGAAGTCGTCTTTATCAACCGGGTAGCCATATTTATAACCCCCGGCAACATTCGCCTAAACGCCTGCGGCAGCAAAACATACCTGTAAAGCTGAATGCCGCTAAGCCCAAGTGCCGTGCCGGACTCCCGCTGGATAACCGGCAGCGACTTTAACGCGCCGCGCACTATCTCCCCAATTTCTGCCGAGCCCCAAAGGGTAAACACCAAAATAGCACTGGTAGAGCTGCTAACATAACCGCCCATTAACCTAGGCAAGGTAAAAAATACAGCAAAAAGCCAAACAATAAGCGGGATAATGCGAAAAGCTTCCAAGTAAGTGCGCGTAACAGCCCCCACCACCCGGTTATTTACGCTACGCAAAAACCCAAAAAGCAACCCGCCCACACAGCTAAACAGCAGCGATACCGCTGCAATATAAACGGTCTGCCCCATGCCATCCAAAAGCATTATGCGGTTCTCCCAAAGGAAATTAACGCCGTCCATATCTTAATCTCCTTTCCAGCCATAGGAACAAGAGACTAAGCGGCCCAATTAACGCAAGGTAATAAACCGTTAGGGTTATCAACACTTCGTCCGTGCGGAAGAACATACCAATTTGGCTGCGGGCGATGTGCATCAATTCCGGCACAGCAATGACGCTAACCAGCGCGCTCTCCCTTAGGAGAAACACAACATTGGCCGCAACGGCAGAAAGCGAAGTGCGGAAGGCCTGAGGTAAAATTACATATACAAGCATTTGAGTTTTGGAAAGCCCAAGGCTAAGAGAAGTCTCCCGCTGGGTTTTTGCCACGGCTTCTACGCCGCCGCGCAAAGCTTCCATCATGTAACTGCCGCCAAGGAATGTGAGGCCAATAACGCCGCATACAAAGCCGGAGAGGTGTATGCCCAGTACCGGCAGCCCAAAGAACAGAAAGAACAAATGCGCCAAAAGCGGCGTATTGCGCGAAAGTTCTGTATACGCCTTCATAAGCCAGGTAAGCCCGGGTATTTTGTAGTAGTAAATTAAATTCCCAATAAGCCCAACCAGGAATGACAACGCCACCCCCCAAAAGGTAAGGCGGATTGTTACCCAAGCTGCTTGGTTAAATAGCGGAACTAAGGTGTTAAATATATATTCGGTGTTTAACATAAATGCTCCAATTTATACAATACGAGAAAATTGTTCTATTGCTACAGAAAGGCGTTTCATAGCTTCGTCGTGGTTGCCGTTTTTTAGGTTTTCAAAAACGCAATGCTCTAAATGCCCTTGCAAGATACTTTGCCCGGCTTTGTGCAGGGCCGCTTTTGACGAGCCCACTTGGACTAAAATTTCTTCGCAGGTTTTGCCTGCTTCTATCATTTTGATAATGCCGCGCACTTGACCCTCTACACGTTTGAAACGGTTAATGATGGAGTCTGTATCTAGGCATGGGTGCTCCATAAAAATACCTCCCAGCAAAGAATATACCCCCTACCCCTATAGGCTATGATATGCAGTTTATCAGAAAATGTCAACTGTTTTGCTTGTCAATTGTGCTTACGCAAATTGTCATGCTTGTTTTCCGTATTTTTTTCACAAAAAAATGCCGCTGCGTTGGCCCTGCAAGCGGCTTGGGAAGGTTTTGGTCAAAAGAACAAATGGGTTATGAAAAAGCGCTGCAATCTGGAAAACAATCAACCAAATACTTTTTATTGTCTGCTATCCTGTTAATGTAAATATTCTATATATTGGGAGGCTTATCATGGACTACAAAGCATCATTCATGGATTGTGTAGAGTGGCTGGACAAAGAGGCCGGCAAAGTGGACAAGTGGCTGGAGGCAGTATTTCCCGGAGTGGGCAGAGAAGAAGCGCTAGAGCGCATGTGGGAGCGATACAAGGAGGTTTGGACGGATAGTGGCGAAGTAAGCGAGCCATTAAGCAAAGAAGAAATAATAGCCCGTTTTATTGAAAATGATTGGATGATAGATGGCGAGTAATAAAAAACCCTTATCTGCCGTATGGTAGGTAAGGGTTTTTAGTTGGTTTTACTGTTCGTCGCCGTTGCAATAATCTTCATCGCATGGATATTCAATTGGTGGCACTTCGATTGGTATGGATACAGGGATTATGGGTGGGTTTGGATCGCCGCCACTCCCACCACCTGCGTGCGCTACAGCACCTAAGCCAAACACTAATACTAAAGTGAGTAAAAAAGCGAATAGTCTTTTAATCATTTTAATTCTCCTCGTCCTGTCATATTTTTATAAACCTCATTCATTACAGCAGAAATGTAGTGCGCTTTTTTCTGGTGCGATGTGTGAGGTCTATTAAATTCTTCCATAAGCAGCTCACAAAAATCTAAGATAGTAGCAGCATCCGGAAAAGATTTTATAAAATACGGTATTGCAGTTTCTACTAAGTAATCAATGGAGCTATCGTCACGTAATGTTAGTAGGCATTCTAGTGCTCTAAATTGAACCGAATAACATTCATCATCTTTAGCCAGTTTTTTTGCATCGTTAAGCAACCTTTGGCATTCTGACCTATCACCTAGCCCAACCAAAGCCCGTGCCCTTTGATAAATAGCCTCAAAATGATCCTGTGTACCTTGCGTTACAATTTTCAAGGCCATATTTGAATAACTGATAGCCGTATGCCAGTCCTTTTGTCTGCAATATAAATAGCTGTAATTAACGTAAGCGTAACCAATGTACTCATTATTATTTTCCCGTTTAGCCTCTGTAAAGCAACCGTTTAGCCGCTCCTTTGCTTTATCAAAAAAGCTAAGCCCTATGTAGTTTAATGCGAGTAGGTTATTTATAAACCAGTTAAATTTAGAAAATTTACTACTCTTATATTTTGCACGTGCTTCTTGTGCGTATTTTATCGAGTGAATTAACCAGCCAATTTTATTTGCGGCAGAAGCTAAATAAAAGTAAAGCCAATAGTGGTCTGTATACCAACGGTGCTTTAGTTTGTATGCCTTTAAATAATAAGAAAAGGCCGCTTCATACTTGGTTTCTTGGTAATTAATAGACCCAATAAGGTAGTAGTAGCAATATAAAACCTTATCACTTGCGTTTTCTAAATATGATTTTACATCTGATATGAGTTCTTGAACGGCTTTTTTGTCCGTACCGAGTAGTTGCATGACCTTAAATAAGTTGAATAAAGCTATATAGTCGTGCTCGAAGGGCAGCCTGGTAATTGCAGATAATTCCTCTTGCAGTGCATCAGCTTCCTCAGTTTTATCTTCATTGATTAAATCGCGCCAAGCATGCATTCTTGTTTCAAAACTTTCGCGCTCGTTATCAAATAACGGCATGCCTTCTATTTTTAATATTCTGCGCACATCCGCTAAAATACCAGGATGGCATGTATCTATATTATTCTCTATTCTGCTAAACCTGCCTTTATCAACGTGTACACTGTCCGCCAACTCTGACATGGTTATGCCTTGTGCTTTTCTGATCAATTTTATTTTTTCGCCCAAGGTTAGGTTTTTTGTTTCCATGGTAGCCACCCTCAAGTTTATGTAGTTACACAAGCCTTCAAATAGTCTTTTGAGATATTATATATTTTTGCGCGAAATTTTCAACTGGTAATTTGTGGGTAATATCGCTTGTGTCAAAAAAAACAAAATAAATGCGTGGTACTACCAACTGTTTTCAACAGTATATACACGGCTTATGCAACCAGAAAGGTTAAGGAAAGAGTAAAACTCCTTCGCCAAATCTGTAGGGTTGGCTTGCGCTGCATCTAAAAAAGCCCGGAGGTCGTCCATCGTTTCCCAAACAGAATAGTCTGCCCATTTGTCGCCCTCACAAAGCAGCGTGGTTGAAACATGGCCTTTTCCCTTAGCTATTTGTTTAGACAACTTATCGATAGCAGTAAGAAAGTCCGGAACAGCCACTCCTTTTTTTAGCTTGTACGAATTATAAAATACCGCGGTAGACATGGGTTTTGCCCCTTTCGTTTGCTGATACATATTGGGATGTAAACTTAAATAAATCGTTGTAGGATTGTTTCTCGTATGCTACACTTTGCTACATAATGATACTGCTATAGAATGTAGGAGGTTTTTTATGGCGCAAGTTAATGTTCGTATTGATGATGAGCTTAAAGACAAGGGCGAACGCTTGTTTAAGGAATTGGGTCTATCTTTTTCGTCAGCTATTAGTATATTTGTCAGTCAGGCAGTTCGTGAGCGTGCTATACCTTTTCAAGTAACAACCCAAAAACCAAAAAATATAACACTTGCCAGTGAAATAGTATTAGCCAAAGAGTGGCTTTCTCCCGAGGAGGATTCCGCATGGGCAAATTTGTAAAGGGTGATGTGGTTGTAATTCCATTCCCGTTCTCAGATTTGAGTTCATCTAAGCGTCGTCCCGCTCTTGTTGTTGCAATTGCATCGCCAGAAGATATAATTTTGGCGCAAATTACTAGCCGTAACTTTGGCGACAATTGTGCGGTTGAATTATCAGACGACGATTTTTCAATAGGTGGGCTTAGTATTGTCAGTCATGTGCGCCCAAATAAGCTTTTCACAGCAGAAGCTGGTTTGGTAGCTTATAAGGCTGGTAGCATAAAAAAGCAAAAGATGAAAGATGTTGCGAATGTGATAACGAAACTTGTATCCATAAAATAACTTTAAACTCTATCCTCCAACAACGACATAAGCGGATACAGCTCGTTATAGTGCTTGTGCATAAACAGCGCGTTGTTTTCGTTGTAAAGTGTCTCCGCTGTTTTGTCTGCTATTGGGGTTATCACTTGTTCGTTTGCGCACTGCATGGGCAAAACATCTGTTGAAATTCCATCTTCGCTTGAAACTAGACTATCGTATGCGTAGTTGCAGCGTGTTCTTATTGCGCATTTGCCACAGGGTAGGGCAGGGGTTTGTGCCCTTTCGTTTATAGCTTTTCGCTTCTCTTCATCAATTCCAGCAAAAACATCCCCTATTTGGAACGTGGAATTGTCCAAGTATTTTGAACTGTAGTACAGTTTACCATCCGTTGCTACTGCCGGTTGGTTTTGCGCCATAAGTAGCCTGTCCGAATTATATTTTTCGCCCTTTAAATGCGAAAGAATTTTCATATCAAATGGCGAAAGGTAAATTTTTTCTTCTTTCCTTGTCCAGTCTATGTACATATCCGCCATTTTTTTATACTCGCGCTCTAGGATAGGCAAGTGCTCGTTTGTCCAGCCGGCTGTGGGGCTGTAATTTACGCCTACATGAATGTAGCGGAAACCTTTATTGTAATGGAATTTAACAATGTCTGCCCCTTTATGCACTGTTGATGGGTCCATTACACTCATTGCTACGGCATAAGGTTGATATTTTAATAGTAGCGAAATTTTTTCTTCCAGCATTGCCGCGGAGCCGCTGCCGTCGTTAAACAGGCGGCAATCGTCTTGTACCAAGCCGTCGTGGGATAGCGCAACCATTATGTTATGTTTTTTTGCGAACTTGAGAAAGTCTTCGTCCAATAAAGTGCCGTTGGTTGTAATTTTGTAATAGAAATTATGCCCGGTCTTTTTTTTGATGCCGTTTGTATAGTTAACAATATCGTATATTAGCTGCCGCTCTAGCAGTGGCTCGCCACCGTAAAAAAGCAGGCCGGATGTTTTTGTATTTTGCATCCCTAATTTAACGGCAGCAAAGGCAATCTCTCGGCTCATGCTTTGCGGGCTACGTTTTACAAAGCAGTATTTGCAGTTTAGGTTGCATTTGTCGGTTAGGTGGAGGGTTAGTTGCATGGGTATGCCTCCTTTGTCAGAATAGTCTACAAAAAAGTGCTGCCAGTAAACGAAGCTGTCAGCACTTTAAATTAACGCAGGAACTGAATAATAAAGAAAATTTTTGGTTTTGGATTCATAATAATTATCTAGCAATACCTCCAGGTGGTAGCATTGGCTCTGTCGTAGTTATATGCCTGCGGCATCCGGCCGCAGAAAACATGCTCATCCGCAGTAAAAAGCCACAACTAGCACATGTCTCGTCAGTTCTGTAGGTATGAGTACGGCACTCATGGACATGCACTATATAGGCGCCTTGTGGTCATTACCCTGCCTCCCGGGCACCATATAGGATGTGACGAAAAAGGTACAATCTGCGGAATACCTTTAAATGCTTCGTACTCTTCGATAGAAAAGAATAATATTGGCTCACCACCAACTGGTATAACCAACGCAACTAGATTATTAATATCGCCGGGGGCAAGGCCAATGTCTTCAGCACGAAAAGTTTCTATAGAAGTGAATCCATAATCATCGCAGCAAGCATAAATTATTGTAATATTGCCTTCTTCCCAGTTGTAAAGCGATGATTCGTTAATGAAATTGTCAGTATCAGGCTCTGATTCAATTATAAAATTATCGTCTTCCTCGTTGTAATACGACGATTTGCTGGTACTATTGCCGATGTCGGACTCTGAATCAATTTGCATAATTCCTTGTGCAATTACTCCAGAAATTAAAAGACCGGATATGACTAGAAATGAGAGGAGTAAATAAAATACACTACATTTTTTCATTATTGCCTCCTTCTATTATCTTTTATAGGAAGTTCCTGTGTGATTGATTCTAGTATACGTTCGGCATAACTTTTTGTCAATCTAAATGGTTTCTATTTAATGTCCTCAGAATTCGCTTTTCTGCTCTGATCAAAGGCTTTTTTGCATTAATCGATTATGCCATTGTTACGTAATTGAGCTATAAGCGCATCTATCTGTTCGTTAAGTCTCTCTTCCAACACGGGGCGGGCTTCGGCTTTGGCTGCGGCGGTTTCTTCGTCGGTTGGTTCTTCCAAATCCCATGCCTCTGAACTACCAAGGCCGGTGAAAAAACCGGGGTTGAAGATTACCCCTATGTTAAGGTCGGTTTGCTCTTCAAATCCCCTTGCCACACTTTCTGCAAATCTTCGCCCGGTTTCTGAAAATGCCATGTTGCTATCTGCCCAGCTTATATAGGCAATAGCTACATGGCGTGGGCAGTCGAATAAAGACAAACCGATATATGGACCCCAGCCGCTACCTTGTGTTGTGTAATCCGGTGGCTGGAAACCAAAGTTAAGCCCTGCGGCCTCAAGTCGCATGCGGATAAAATTAAAAGCCTCTTCTTCTGTTATATGCACAATATAACTGGCACTGCCGGAGCCGCCGCCATGTAGCCGCATGGTTAAGTCAAGCCCGTCGCTTGTGCTAACAGCCGCAGGTAATGGGGGTAGCTCTACACAGTCGTAAAGGGGTGCGGAGCAGCCTGTTAACATGGATGCGCATAAAATACCCAGGCCGGCGGTTATTAACGCATTTTTCTTCCACCGTTTTGGCAATGTTTTGAGTGGCGCCGGGTTTTCATTTGCTTCTATCAGTGTTGGCAGTGCGGGTGGGTGGTATGTTTCCATTGGTTTTATATTCACGGTTATCAACTCCTACTTGTATAACCAAATTTCCATTCACTTTATTACAGTAGCTCAGCGGCCACTACATATGACTTTGCAAGTTTAGCAAGTTCCTTTTCCATTTCATCATACTTAAACATGCGCTGGTATATACTGGCGTTGTTTATAGCAAAAAATGGGTCAGGCTCGTTGTGGTGGAGTAGGGTGGTGGTATTTATTGCGGTGGTTTCGCTGTCAGTATTGAAATAGTAGGTTATTTCGTCTGAATATAGCAACGGGATGGCGTATGAATAAAGCCCGAAGCCAACATCAACTGCTTGTACAGTGTTATATTCACCATTGTTGATTTTGTAATTTAATATGGGAGTTGAATGTAAAAACGCCACATGTTTAGTGACAAAAGGATGCGACGCATAATGTTGCTTGAGTATTGGTAGCAGGAAACCTTTCTGCTCCATTTTTTTTATGCAATTTTGCAGAATATGCTCAGAATTTTTTGTGGTTATGTTGTGAGTTAAATAGCAGGTTGCAAGCGGCAACAGAAATTCGGGCAAATTTATATTTTCCAGTGCCAAAATGGTTTCCGGTTTTGGGCGCACATGGTTAATAAACATATGACGGGCGGTAAATAGTGCAAAGTTGTTACAGGGTTGGCCTAGCTTAAAAAGGCGTACGAATGCGTCTTCTGCATTTGCGTCCCACTTGTCTGTTTCTATTGCCGTGCGGGTAATATCACGGAAGTAAGCGATAGCCTTGTCGGTATTGCCTTCGGTGTAATACAACTGCCCTAAGCGGGCGGATAAAAAGGCTTTATAGCTACGGGTTAGGTTATTGTTTTCCAGTAGCGTCTCATAAACTTCTATAGGCGCATCCTGCGCCTTTGCCAAAAACGACAAAACAAAAAAGTCTCGGCTGCCCTGTGCGTAATGGCTTTTGTATATGTCCGGCAATGGCGGCACTATTGTTAATTTTTCTTCCAATATAGTGCGGTGTCCGGCACTAAAACATGCAATATCAAAGTCGCAGCCTTGTATAAAAATGTTAGTATCAGACGGGTTAACCGGATAGTGGTCGGTACCTTTTTTCTCCCGGTGGGATACATATATATGGCGGATATTGTGTCCGGCGGGCAATTGAACTAAAAACTCGCCGGGGTTTTCCTTTTTGGTGTAAAGCGGAGATGGTAGCACTTCTTCTCTTGCAACGCTAGGTTTACCAAGTATTTCGTGCAAAAAAAAGTTGCGGTTTCCCTTCTCTTTTTCCTGCTGCAAAATACCCATTGCGGTGTTTTTATCGCCTGCGGCCATGTGTAGCATTCCCTGCATCACCGCTGTGTTATCCAGCTTATTAAGCCGCCGCCAATGTTTGTTTGCAGCGCGGTTTTTATCTTGCTTTAAATTCAACAGCGCAAAAAGAAAGCAAAATTCTTTATACCGCTGTGGCGCATGTGTACGCAAAAAAGATTTGTGCGCATTTGCCTTATCTAGCATCTGTCGCGCATGGTCTAAATGTCCGGCTTCTATATTGATAAAAACGGCAAGAAAATAAAGCACAGGATGTGTGTGGTTAGACCTGTGGGCTGTTAATGCAATATGGTTTGCCTTTTGCATTATTGTATATGCTTCTTTTGGGGATGGCTCTCTTTTGGATGCTTGCCAAAGGCGTAGCGCCAAAATAATTCCCACTTTAACCCCCGGGCGTTTGTTAAAACGTTCTTCCAATTTGTGTGTCACGTTACCACTCTCCAACACATAGCGGGATGTTTTTTTTATATACCTGCCCCGGTAGGCTTGCTTTAATACGCAAAACAGTTTCTATATACGGCCGCTTGCGGAAGAACATTTGTGCGCTTAAAAGCGGGGACAATGTGACCCTAAAGGGTATCTGCTCTTCGCGGCCTATAATATAGCTGCGGGCAGAGAAATGGATGCAACCAGTTTGGCATTTTGCTTCTACTTTAACGTTTTTCCCGGTGTAGTTTGTAATTGAAATGGCGCCGATGCTGCCAAAGATGTATGCATCGCGGTCTGTTTTTACGGACAGCCCCGTTGTGCGCCGCAGCGAAATTTCTACCGAATTTGCAGGGTTTGTGCCTATTGTTATGTTTTCTGTTGCATAGGTGCTATCCATAAAGCCAGGGTTGATAATAAAAGGAATTTCGCCTGCTTGTTTAGGGCGGAACGTAAGCCAAGGGGCATTGTTTTTTGTCTGGACAGAATCGTCTGCGTAACCTTCGTCGTTTTTTGTGTAGGAGATACTGCTCATAATTTTTTCATCGGTGGCGGTTACAAAGGGCAAGTATTTTTGTGTTATAGAAATTTGGGTTTTGCTTTTAAGCCCCGCAAGTACAAGAAAGTTTTCCATCGCGCGCTCGCGGATAGGGTCTTTGTGCAAAACCTCGTACACGTCCATAAACGGGAATTCTTGTGTTAGCAGGAACATATAAAAGTCGCCGGAGGCAAAAAAGCGTCCGGCTTCTTTCGGGTTTGTTTTTGCAAGTTGATAGAACTCTGTAAGGCTATTCATGTGCGTTTAGCACCTTTTCCATATTGGATTTTAAAGCGTCGCTTACCGCTTGGGCAGACGTTTGGGCATGCAGGTTAATAAATGCGCCAAGCCCTTCGCCAATAGAAGATGTAACTTGTTGCAAGGTTTCTTCGTACGAGTGCAGGCTTTCGGATAATACGTGCTGGTTGCGCTCTATATATTTTGCTTGGGTTGTAAGCGCATCTCCGGCGGCGGTGAATTTATTAACGGCTGTTACAAGCGCGTTCATGCGGTCGGATTCTTTTGCGCTGTGCTCTGCCAGGCTTTTAGTTAAATCTCCGGACGCTGTTTTAAGTTCTGTAACGGCGGTGGATAATGTTTCGGAAGAAATGTTCATAGCGGCGTGCAGGCGGGCGGCTTCGGATAAGGCTTTTTCCCAGTTTTTAAGCGCAGTGCTTAATGTGTCGTTCATGTTTATCAGTTTTTCGCCCATTGCTTCTTTTATTGCGGGGGCTATTAATTTTGTAGATTCCAGCATGTTGGCAGACACGTTGGTTAGTGTGGTGGAAATGGCGCTGGACACGCCGGTGGTAGCCTCTTTGTATGCGGCGGATTGTTTTTCCATTGCGTCGGTTAGGTCGTTTTTAAGCCGTAGAATTGTGCCGCCGGTATCTGTGGCGTAAAAGCGGCCAACTTCTCGCTCGAGATAAAGCGTTAACTCGTCTGTTAGTTGTGCTTTTGCGCCGTCGGCATTAAAAAAAGCGGCGGCTATGCGGGTTAGCAAGAATGCGATAACTGCTAACGAGCCGTACAAAAATGAATGCCCCTGGAAACTGAGCGCAAGCACAATACCTACCAGCAGCAGCCCTATGTCTAGGCTTTTTACAAGCGGGATGATAGCCTCATACTTCCAGCCAAATAGGTTCATACTTGCTATCAGGCGCCCGGCAATTTTGCCGGCGGGTACAATAGAAACAGCTTTTTCTGCCGTGCGAATGTATTCTGCAATGGCTTTTTTTAGTGTGGGATATTTTAGATTTTTAAACTCGGATTTATCTTTGATTTCTTTTTTAGCGTCCATTTGAAATAGGATTAGTGCGGTGCGGTAGTGTAAGTGGGAAACGATTCGTAGTAGTAAAGTGATGGCTAGGATGATGAGGAAAATTACCATGAATGTGATGTGGTGGTTCCCGGTGTTGAGGGCGGTGTATATGTTTTGAAAGAATTGTGGCATGGTGTTGCCTCCTTATAAATTTGATGGGTGTCCGGGGTTGCCCGGGTGGGGCTTTTGCCTCCGCGCTAGTACCGTGTGCCCACTCAGTAATGCACAAGCGGCAGCAAGCTGCTCGCTTGCACCTTACTGTGCGGACACCCGGCAATCGCTGCGGAGGCAAAAGCCCCACCCGGGCAACCCCTGCAAAGTGCGAGTTTTAAGGCGAAAACCCCATGCGATGGGGGTTAGTTTGTAGTCGGTAGGCTTGTGGTGAAATTAAGGTTTGTTGTTTTGGTGAAGCTGCTTAAATCGGCTTGATAAGCGGTGTTGAGCGCTTTTATCAAAAACGACAAAACATTTGTTCGATAGTGGTGCCTTCTGCTTTGGCTCTACTGCGGTGTGTGCAGGTTTTTTATGTTAAGCATGGCGGCGTAAATTTCTTTTTTGCCAAGGGTGTTGTTGGTTTCTTTTAGTATTGTGGCGGCTTCTTTTAGTGTGCAGTTTTGTTTTATTACTATGTCTACAAGTTTTGCCTCTATGGATGTGTTTTCTTCGCTATCTATGGTTGGTGGTGCTGTTTCTATGTTAATAACACAGGCGTATTCGCCTTTAGCTGCATTGCTGTTTTCTTCTAGTTCTTCTAGCACATCGGAGATGCTCCCACGGTATATGCGCTCGAATTTTTTGGTAATGTCGTTGCAGATGCAGGCTTGTGCTTCTCCATACGCATCTGCAATGGTTTTGAGTGTGGATATAATCCGTTTTGGTGACTCGTAAAAACATACGATACCTGGAGCATAACGTTCCAACGCGTCCAGTATATCTTTTTTCTTGCGGGGTAAAAAGCCTGCAAAGCTAAATTGCGATCCGTCGAAACCGCTGGCAGAAAGCGCGGCGATAACCGCACTTGCACCTGGTACTGGCACAACCGGAAACCCGGCGGCAGATACTTGCCGTACAATGCGGTGCCCTGGGTCAGAAATGGCGGGGGTGCCTGCGTCGGATATAAGGGCAATGGATTTGCCTTCTTGTAATTTTTCTATAAAAAAATCCCCTCGTTTTTCCTCGTTAAATTTGTGGCAGGAAAATAGAGGGGTCTTAATATCAAAGCAAGAAAGCAGCACCCTGCTGTGGCGGGTGTCTTCGGCAGCTATAAGGTCTGCTTCTTTTAAAATGCGGATGGCCCTTGGGGTCATATCCTCTAGGTTGCCAATAGGTGTGGCAACGATGTATAGGGTGGGTGGAATCATGTTTATTATCACCAAATTTAGTATACCGTGTATAGAGGAGCTTGTAAATTCTCGCTTGATTTATATGGAAAAAGTGGTGGAGATTTTGTGGTTGAGGTATGTTATATTTATGCCAGCAGAGGAGTTGGCCGAATGACGTGGCTAAAATATATTGTTAAAAATGGATACCCCGTTCAGAATATTAATGGCCACGTCCTTTTGTAGATAATATACACTCGTAATGTTTTGATGTATACTATTGCTATAGATTAATGAGAGAAAGGGAATGAATATGAGGACATTTTTAGCGGCAAAGCAAGAGTTTGATAAAGAATATTCGACTAAGCCGGAGTGTGAATCCTTCGTTCCTGTACATACAGAGCTAAATAAAAAATGCAAAATTCGAGGAAAAAACAATACTTTCAACGAAGAATATTACAAGTGGCAATTTTTGTATTCGTTAGTGTATTCGGGCCTTTATGAAAAAGACTACATAGGCGTTGAAGTTCAGTTTCCGAAAGGGAATAAAAATTCTGCACCCATAAAATTGGATGCGGCTATTTTTGATGATTCAAAATGGTTTGACCAATATAAAGCGTATCATAAGACAAAGAGCCAAGACGCGTTAGATTGGTTAAGGAAACATTTGGTAGGCGTAATAGAATTCAAAAAAGAAGATTCTAAAAATGTTGAAAGTGTTTATAATGTACAATTAAAGCCAGCGATGAAGGAGTCAGAGAGTGATTTTTGTTTAGGTGTAATATATGATACAGAACGCCTCTATTTGTTTCAGAAGAAACAGAGCGGTGTCTTTCGCTTAGATGAGGCATTAAATACAAAAGGCGATAAAAGTAGTACCAAAGATCTGTCTTTGTATTTAACTGATGGATATATTAAAATTCCATCTTTTTTGCATCTGAAAAAAAGATTAAGCCAAACATCTATAGATAGGTCAACAAGAACCATAGATGATTTAGATGTTATTACAGGTTTTTATAGCAAGCAGTTAACAGACGGCATTTCAAATATTTTAAGAACTATGGATAAAATATCAATGAAGAACCAACGAGGCTATGAAATATTAATACAAACAATGGCATTAAAAGTATTCGATGAAAAAAATAGTTTACAAACAGACCCGAAGCAGCATTTAGAGTTTTATAAAACCGATTCGGAATCGGAAAAGCTTAATTTATTTTTTTATATAGAAAAAAGAGAGAGAGATTATGGGTCACTAGAAGACAAGGAAATAAAAAAATTCATAGACCGAATGCGTAACCTTTACCAGCAGGCGTCTGAAGTTTATACAGAAATTTTAAATGCAGACGATACTGAAACAATAAGCTGGGATAATTCAGACCATATTAAAATTATATGTGAAATTGTAGAACAATTTCAGGACTATAGTTTTGTTTTATCTCATAAAACAGACCTTTATCAGATTGTTTTTTATAAGTTCGCAAATGAATTCTCAAAGGCAGATAAAGCACAGTTTGTTACACCTATACCATTAATCGATTTCTTGGTTCAAATTGTTAATCCTCGTAGCAATGAAAAAATTATAGACCCTACTGTTGGAATAGCAGATTTTTTATCTGTCTCTTATGTAAACTCAAAAAGCAAGCTAAGTGATAAAAATATATATGGTGTTGACAATGACAAGCAAATGGTAGCCTTAGCGCAGCTTAATATGCTTTTAAACGGTGATGGAGAATCTGCTTTAGTACATAAACCGGACAAGGGGTCAATAACATGGAAATTTGCTAAACAGGGTGGGTTAATAGAATTAAATCCAACGCTTAATAAGAACGGAAATTGGGATAATAAAACAAACTTAAAAAAGTTTGATGTTGTATTAACAAATCCCCCTTTTGGTGAGGATAGAAAATGGCAGCCAAAAACACAAAATGAAATATTGCAAGCAGAGATGTATGAGCTTTGGAATGAAGCAAGAGTTAGCGACTGGATAGATTTGGGGGCAATTTTTTTAGAGAATGCATATAGAATTTTAGATAAAAACGGCAGAATGGGTATCATCTTATCGAATTCACTGGCTTCAACAGACAGATGGAAGAGAGTAAGAGAGTGGCTACTAAGTAAAATGAGAATTGTGGCTTTGTTTGATTTGCCTTCAAAGGTATTTGCAGACACTGGTGTTAACACTACCTTAATAGTTGCATATAAACTTGAAGAAAAAGAGTTAGAAGATTTGCAAAAGTCTAACTATCAAATATTTATTAAAGATATTAAAAAAGTAGGGTATGAAATTAGGACATCTAACCGAGTTAAGTATTTTAATCCTATCTATAAAATAGATAAAGCAACATTTGATATAGCGCAAGATATTGATGGTAACCCGCTTGTAGATGAAGAATTTACGCAAACAATAGAAGATTTTCGCACTTGGTGTTTAGGCCAGGAAAAAATTTTGCAAGAGTTATTTATAAAGGAGAAGTAGCTATGAGATCTGTTAGATTTAATGACATCTCAATAAATAATAGCAATTTAGCTCCCTCGCAGCTTGAGATATTAAGCATCCCTAACGAAAACACACAGTTTGTTAGAGATTTTTTAGTACGCTCTTTGCAAAAAAAAGATAATGGCATAGAAGTGGGGTCTGCTAATTATATAGCTGATTCTTATAAGTTTTTTGTGAAAGCAAAAGCATTGCAATCTCATTCATTTATCCCAATTATAAATGAAGAAACGGTCAGCCCGATAAGGCCACAGGTATTTTGCAAATGTGATTTAAAAGAAAGTGACATTATTATCTCGAAAGATTCTAATATTGGTGAAGTAGTTATGCTTGACAGAGATATGCCGAACCATATGTTGTCAGGGGCGTTGTATAAGCTACCCGTCAAAGATAAAAAGTATTACCTATTTGCATTTTTGAAACATTCTTATTTCTTGAAACAGTTGGATGTAATGACACCAAAGGGAGCTACGATAAGGCATGCAGGAAAAAGATTTTTGAATTGTAAAATTCCATTGCCTGCGCAGTCTAATAAAAATGAAATTGTAGAATATGTGGAAACTTTAGTGAAGTCAATAATAGCGAAGGAAAGGGAAATAAAAGATAAATATCTAAAAATTTTGCATGAAATTGGCGTAGAAATTAAAAATAATCAGAATGCTGCTAAATTTACATCGGTAGTGCCTAAGTACTTAGATGTTTTAAGTAGCGGGCGATTGGACGCCAGTGTTTATAGCGAAGAATTGAAAAAGATAGAATTTTCCGTAGAGAATTATATTAATGGCTACGAAACACTTAAAGATATGGGATATCATGCTGTTAGAGGACCTAACCTTGCAGTATCGATTATTGGTGAGACTATTTATACAAATGCTCCATCTCCAAATTTCTATAAGCTAATCCAGCCTACAGATATATCGGTCTATGGCACTATATATAAAGAACGATATTTAGGTAATAGAAGCAAGCTTCCAACACTCAAAGAAGGTGATATAATTTTTGGTGCCGAAGGAAATATTGGAAAGTGCTTGGTTCTTTGCGAAGAGATGAATAATGCCGTTACCAATTATCATGGCATGTCTATAACTATTGAAGAAGATAGGCCATTGAGAGAGAAAATTTTTATTAGCCTTTTCATACTATATCTGCGGGAGAAAAATTATTTTGAATACTATTCTGTAGGTGGGCAGGGGGGCAGTTTTGGTAAGGAAAAAGTCGAAAATATAATTATTCCATGTTTTCCACCTCAAGTAGTGAAGGATTTGGTCAGACTCTATTACAGTAATGAAAAATTTCCCTTTTGTAATTCGCTATGTGATTTTCGTAAATCCGATGCCGAATGGACAAGAGAAGCTGGACTTTTTGAGCTTAGTAAGATGAGCAGCAGGTTGAAAACTAAATTAAATTTAGCACTTGACTGTATTGTAAATAATAAAGATGTGCTTATTAACTATAATTTTGATGATATTTAATAAAGAAATAAGTCAAACCAAGTAATTATATTCGGGTTTGCAAGTGTAACTTGCAAAACATGAAACAAAAAATGGGATGTCCCAGTAAGCGAAAACATGAATAAATATGCAAGATGCTATTATTGTAGGTCAGAACCCTCAATAATGGAGCAGCTTGCATATTTGTTCAGTTGAAATGCTTACTGAGACATCCCAGTTTTTAGTTTATGCAGTTGTTGTAGGCCCGCCGGATAGTGCGGATTTTACACTGGTAATGGCATGTGGGTCTGCCATTGGTGAAGGTACATAATAGCCTTTTTGCTCTGCTATTTTATAAAGGTCGTATTGGAATTTTTCGTCCCCGTCGCGCATTTGCTGGAAGGTTTGGCGTAGGGTGGGGTTTGCAGTTTCGCTGATAAATGTTGCATAACCGGATAAGCTGGCTTTTACGCCGCCAAGTACGTCTAATACAATGTCTTTTTCATGCATAATTATTTTCCTCCTTCTACAGCATTTGCAGCAAGTTGCTTGCTGCCTGCTTTGCCTCTGTGGACGCTTTGGTAAACATTTGTTTAATTTGTGGGTCTTGCACTTGGTTTGCATAGTCTGCAAGTTTGCAGGATGTCATGTTGTGGGCAGATACCACTTCACGTATCCAGTTTAGTTCCGATTGTTTGAAGTTTGGCATGTTGTTCTCCTTTCGAGTTAGTTGTCTGCTGGAGTATTTCTATAAGTGGGAGAAAATATACATGTGAAAAAAAATAGCCCACGGAAAAAGCGGAAAGAGCGGGATAAAGACGGATTAAAAAAATATTATTCTTTAATCCACTCTTATCTCGCTCTTTCCGCTTTTTCCGTGGGCTATTTCTCTTTTACTATTTCATCTTCAAGACCACAACCCCAAGCGGTGGCAACTGCAATGGCGCGCTGTATTCCCGCCCGTCGCAAAGGAACTCTTCTGCTATAAGTACATTCGGGTTAACAATACCGCCGCCGCCGTATTCCGCAGCGTCGGAGTTTAGCACCTCTGCATACTTGCCCGGCGCGGGCAGCCCCACTCTGTAATCCATATGCGGTACCGGAGTGAAGTTGCACACAAAAACCAAATATTCTTTTTTGCCGCTCTTTTTCTCTGCCATGCGGTAGAATGAAACGATGCTGCGGTTGTTGTCCAGGCAGCTAATCCATTGGAAACCTTCCGGGTCAAAGTCCTTTTGCCAAAGGGCTTTTTCTTTTAGGTATAGGTGGTTTAAGTCTTTCACAAATTTATGAATTTGCCTATGGTGTTCGTAATCGTTAAGCAAAAACCAGTCTAACGAGCCGGCGTTGTACCATTCTGCAAATTGGGCGAATTCTCCGCCCATAAATAGTAGCTTTTTGCCGGGGTGACCCATCATAAATGAATAGGTTGTGCGTAGGTTAGCGAGTTTTTGCCACAAGTCGCCCGGCATTTTGTTTACTAGCGAACCTTTGCCATGCACCACTTCGTCGTGGGAAAGGGGCAGCATATACCGCTCGGAATAGGCGTAAATCATGCTAAACGTAAGCTCGTGATGGTGATGTTTGCGATACACGCTATCCTTGCTCATATACGATAGGAAGTCATTCATCCAACCCATATTCCACTTCATGGCGAAACCTAGGCCGTCGTCGTCTGCATTACGCGTTACGCCTTCCCAGGCTGTGGATTCTTCCGCAATCATTTGCACACCCGGGTGCTCTTTGGTGATTACAGAGTTCATATGTTTCAAAAATTCCACGGCGTCTGAATTTTCACGCCCGCCGTATTGGTTGGGCACCCATTCGCCTTCGTTTTTGCCATAGTCTAGGTATAGCATGGATGCCACTGCATCTACGCGCAAGCCATCTATGTGGTAGTTTTTAACCCAGAAAAGTGCGTTGGCAATAAGGAAGTTTTTAACCTCGCTACGGCCGTAGTTGAAAATGAGCGTGCCCCAATCCGGGTGTTCTCCCTGTTTAGGGTCGGCATGTTCGTACAGGCTGGTGCCGTCGAATTGTGCCAAGCCGTGTGCGTCTTTAGGGAAGTGCGCGGGCACCCAGTCTAACAAAACGCCAATGTCGTTTTGATGGCAGGCATCTACAAACGCCATAAATTCCTTTGGGTTGCCGAAGCGGCTGGTGGTTGCGTAATAGCCCGTAACTTGGTAGCCCCAGCTGCCGTCGAAGGGGTGTTCCATTATTGGCATAAGTTCTATATGTGTGTAGCCCATTTCTTTTACATAGGGGATAAGTTCTTCCTGCATTTCCAGCCAGCTTAGCATTCTGCCGCCGTCGTGGTGGGCGCGCCGCCAGCTGCCGGGGTGAAGTTCGTAAACATTCATTGGGCCGTCTGCCGGGTTTTTCTTTTTGCGGTTGTTAAGCCATTTTGTATCGTTCCATTTGTAGCCATCTATGTTGTAAACCATGCTGCTGGTATACGGGCGCAGTTCTGCGAAGAATGCGTAGGGGTCGGCTTTTTGCAATGTTTGGCCGGTGTTTGATTTTATTTCAAATTTATATTTGTCATAGTCTTTTAGGCCAGGGATGAATAATTCCCAGACGCCGGAACTGCCCAAGCAGCGCATGGGGTTGCGGCAGCCATTCCAGCCGTTAAAATCGCCTATAACGCTTATGCGTTTGGCGTTCGGTGCCCACACGGCAAAAAGAACGCCTTCCACGCCATCTATGGTCATGCAGGTTGCGCCCAGTTTGTTGTAGATTTCGTAATGTGTGCCTTGGCCGAATAAGTACAAATCCATTTCGGATATGATGGGTGCGAAGGTATAGGGGTCGTAGGCTTGCCATGTGTTGCCGTCGTGGCCTGTGAATTCTAGCTTGTAGCGGAAGTGTTTTTGCTTTGGAAGTAATATAGAGAAGAAACCTTGTTTATGCTCTATGTTAAGGGCGTGGCGCGTGGCCGGATTTTTGGGGTCGAAGGCTGTGACTGCTTTTGCATCGGGGTTGAACACGCGTATGACTGTATGCTGGTTGCCCCCGGCTGTAATGTCGTGCATGCCTAGAACGTGATGCGGGTCTGCATGTTCTCCGTTAACGATTTGCATTAGTTCGTGCATGTTTGCAGTAATCATTTAAATCATCTCCCAAAGTTTGTTTTGTAGTGTGTTGCCCGTCCGGTCGGGGATATGCCGCCTGGGGCACTAGCCCTTGCGCTAGTACCGTGCGCCCACCCATTTTACACAAGCGGCAGACGAGCTGCCACGTTTGTGTAAAATGTGCGGACGCCATGCGGGCAAAGCCCGTGGCAGAGCCCGGCAATCGCTCAAGGGCTAGTGCCCCCGGCGGCATATCCCCTCGGTGGTGCAAAGCTAGTAGCAAAACCCAATTGTGGGGCGATGCTATTTTTCAAGTTAGTTTACTAGGGTTATAGCACCTTTGGCGGGTTAGTGCAACAAAGGTGTTTGAAAATAGGTGTAGATTTGTTCTTTCTGACAAAACCTTACGGAGCCGCTTGCACAGCGGGCGCGCGGGCATTTTTTTTGATGCAGTTTAGTCAATAAATTTCTCCATAACGATGATGTTTCCACTGTGTCTAAGTACACCAAAGCCGTGCTTTTTCCAAAAGTACAAGCCTTTTTCGTTGTTTTCTACCACGCCTAGCTGGGCAGTTTTGTAGCCAGCTGTTTTGGCGGCTTTAAGCACAGCATGTACGATTTTGCTCCCTATTCCCTTGCCATGCAAGCCTCCATGCACGAGCAAAAGCCCAATCCAAAAGCAGGTTTGCTCCGGATATGATTTTATCAAGTCCAAAATGCCTACAACTTTGCTATCTTTCCATATGCTTATGTAGACTTTTTGCTGACTAGTGCAGTTAGGAGGTATCGCATCAATATCACCCACACTGCTTGTTATTGTAGCTTTTTTGCCTTGCACTAGCATAAAAAAGTCTTGGTTAGTACCGTAAACAGTAAAAATCTGCTCAAAGTTTTGTTTTGTAATCACTGCAATATCATATTCATTTAGTTGCAGTTTTATTTCATTAAGCATGCTACACTCCCCTTTTGTTCTTTTTGTCGAAGGTGCTAGGCACCGCTTATCGTGCGGGCATGCGGGCAAAGCCCGTGCCAAAGGCAAGCAAGCTTTTGCCCAAAACGACAAAACTATGCTTTCGTTTTCCTACAAACAAGTAACGCATGCTCGCTCATACCCGTGCAAGATTCATGCTTAACCATCTCGTCTAAAATTTCCATGTATAGCTCAAATTTTTCGTCATCCATTTGGTTTGCTATGTTTGTGCCGCTAAAAAAGTCGGTTCCTATATTGCGGATTTTTGAGAGGTTATGTCTAGCCGCGGCGGCTTCCATTTCTTCGGGCATTGTGAAGTAGAAAATGTCGGGTCTTATATCGTCGGTACCTAGTTTTAGAACATGGTCGTTTGCTTTTTTGTTTGGATAATACAAGCGTCCTTCGTCGTGCAAACAACCGCTCATGTATGCTCCAATTTTATTTATGTATGCAAAGGCAACTGTTCCACCGGGTTTGCATACACGCTGGCATTCGGCAAACACAATTTCTCGCCTGTCTGCCGGCAGGTGGTACATTGGGCCGAGGCAAAGCACTACGTCAAAGCTACTATCTTCTATTCCTTTAAGATTTGTAGCATCGCCTACGTGGCATGATAGGTTGTTAACGCCGCTCGCTTGGATTTTTTGTTGGAAAACTTCTATATGGTGTGGGAAGAGGTCAATGCCTACATACTCCTTGCACTTGTCGGCAAAATACATGCCATAGTAGCCTGTGCCGCAACCGATTTCCAGTATACGGCTGTCTTCGTTAATAAATTCGTCCAAGATTTTTTTGGTGTAATGGAATTCTAAACCAGCAGAACGGGACGACGTTGCCCTGTTGTCTTCGCCTGCGCTGGCAGTGTAATCCTCGTAATGCGCCAATATTTTTTCTTTGTTGGTTGCCATAGAATCACCTTCTGCTTGAATATTTGTTTTCATCCGTTTTTATCCGCTTTTTCCGCTCTTTCCGTGGGCTATGCCTTTATCCTTTGTTAAACTTTAGCATCATCGAATCGCAAATGGGGCGGTAGCCGATTTTCTGATATATGCTATTGGATGTCGGGTTTGCTAAATCGGTATACAGCGCACATTTTGTAAACCCACGCTCCAATATTATTTGGCTTAACTTTGCCACGCAAGATGTAGCATAACCTTTCCCCCTAAAATAGGGTGGGGTGTATACCAATCCAACTCCGCATACTGTTTGCATATCTCTCATTATGGCCGCCATCGAAACAGGTTTGCCTTCGTGTTCAAGTATATACAGTCGTTTCTCTTCAATTCGGGCAAGAAATATCTCTATATCTTGCGGAATACTCATTGTGGTTTTCCCATAGGTGCCGGAACTATAAAATGCCTCCAGCCAGTAAGGTATGAAGTATGCATCACTTTTTTCTGCCAACCGCATTGTGCCAATATGCGCAATATCGGGGTTAACTTCTGTTAGTTCGTAAATGCGCTGGTCCATTTCTGTTTCGTATATCATGCCCTTTGCCGTGCAGTAGGTTTGCGCAAAATGCAAGGCAATATCCTTCCTTGCTATTACACCCGGCAAAGGCATATCCGCAAGCTCGGCCATTAGGCAAGCAACTGCCACCTCGTCAATCTTGTTATCCCTTGTATACAAGGCGATGTTATGCGGCGGTGTCATCATCGCCACAAGCTGTATACCGTTATCGTCAGACACCGTAGCCATAAACCAATTCGCAGGGTCACGCCAGCCTGTTTTGTCTTTGCCTTTTTTTCCGATGATGATATTGCCGAGGGGTATAAGATTTTGGGCTTCGTCGCACATTAGTAAATCGTATGTAGCGTCATAAAACTCGTTTACATCTTTGTAAACTTTGAATTCCATTTTTAGCTCTCCTAGTCTTTGCATAGAGCAAAACACGATTTCATGCGAATTGTCAAAGATATGCACCTTTTGAGTAATTGGCTGGTCTACTTCCACGTTGGGAAGAACAAGTTGCGGTTTTGCTTATACAACTCTACACTAAATTTCACTCACTTATGAAAGGAAAATAACTATGAATCTAATAATTTGCGAAGACTACGACGACATGAGCGAGGCCGCTTGTGGCTTAGTCATTGATGCCTTGCGTAATAACCCAAAAGCCTTAATAAGTTTCCCCGGTGGAGACACCCCTCTTGGTATGTTTGAGGCATTTGTCGACGCTGTTTACGACAGGGAAGTAAATATCTCTGCCGCAAGTTATGTTTCCCTAGACGAATGGATAGGGCTAAGCGCAGAAGACGAAGGCTCTTGCGGGCATTTTAATATAGTAAATCTTATCGAGCCCTTAGAAAAAACATTCGCTAACTTGCACATCATTAACGGTGCGGCAGAAGATATAGAAGCGGAAAAGAACAAACTAGACGAATTTATAAACACTCACGGTCCTTTAGAAGTAAGTGTGCTTGGCATTGGCCTAAACGGACACCTAGGTTTTAACGAAGAAGGGACAAGTTTCACAAGCAATGCACACATTATTCCCCTGTCGGAAACAACAAAGAGAGTAATGACAAAATACTTTGGCGAAAATTTCAAACCGGAATACGGCATAACCCAAGGGCTTGGGCAGATAATGGCAGCAAAAACAGTAATACTTTTAGCAAATGGCGAACACAAAGCCGAAATACTTAAAAAAGCCCTGGAAGGGCCAGTGACAGAAGGCTTGCCTGCCAGTATTTTACAAAATCACCCCAATGTATATATTGTCATAGACCAAAATGCGGCAAAACTCTTGACCTACATTTAATTTAATATAAGATGTAACATGTAAAAAATCGAAACAGGAGGCAACATATTATGAAACGTAAAGCAACTATCGTAACCTTAGCTTTGATGCTTGTTTTTTCGCTTGCATTTATAGCCGCATGTGGCGACAATAACAACCCGGAGCCACCACCTGAGCAAGAGCAACCAATACCGCAGTCTGACCCGGATCCAATTCCAACGCCGGAGCCCGACCTTGACCCGGAGCCATATCCACAGCCACCGGACTACGAAATTGGTAGCCTGTACAACCCGCAGCATGGCCTGGTATGGTCGCTTTCCCGTGACGACGCGGTGCAAATGCTAGCAATAGGACAAGTTGGAACCGGTGAAGATTTATTTGCCGGTACAGACTTCTTGCAAGCGTCCGGAAACCCTGCTTTTAGCGTTGTGCCAAGCCCCTTTGGCGGCAGTGCATTGCAGGTAAGTTCCCGTAACGAAAACAGGGCTGCACTAGATATTGTATCGCCTTTCTTGCATATGGATTTTGCAAATAACGCATACCAAATAATTGTGCTCGGTTCTGTTGCAGAGCCCGACGGCACAACAGTTATTATCAGTGGTGCGGACGAGCCTTGGAACTGGTTTATAACTGGCATTCCAAACCAAGATGGCAGTTTTGTTTTAAATGGTTTCTTCTCACAAGAAACTTTGGACGCTTCTACAGGCGGCTGGGCGCAATTCGAGAACAGCATCCGCATTCAAACAAATAACCTAACTAACTACACAATTTACGAAATCGTTATTTTGGAAGTGCCTGTAAACCATGTTTGGAGCTTGGCAAGTGACCTAGCTATACAAAACCACCATATTGGTGCAGCTGGCACTGGCGAAGATATTTTTGCACGCACTCCGTTTTTGCAAGCGGCAGGCGACCCAATGTTTACAGTTATCGGTACTGGATTTGGAAGCAATGCGCTTTCCGTATCATTCCGTCCGGACAGCGGGGCTGCACTTGACCTTGTAACGCGTAATTTGGGTATGGATGTAGATGTGAATGAATACCACATAACAATTTTCGGCAGGGTTACAGATACTGCCGACACTCAAGTTATTTTGGCCGGTGCCGGCGAACCTCAGAACTGGCTGTTCTTCTCCGCACCGGATGCTAGTGGTGAGTTTACGATAGAAGGCATTATTTCCCGCACAAATTGGGAAGCCACAAGCGGTGGCAGTGCGCAATTTGAACAGGGCATGAGGATAATGACAAATAATACTACTAACTTTGAATTGCATGAGATTAGTATTGTAAGAGTGATGGAGTAGCCGTCTGCGAAGCAACCGCCGGCGTTGATTAAATAGTACAAAGACGCTTGGATTTTTCCAGGTGTCTTTTTTGTATAGCTGCATGCTATAATTTTCTATGCATTATGATTTTAATTTAGGCAGATGTGGCAGTGTTTTAGAAAGTAGGAATGTATGAAAAAATTATATGTAAGTACCTTTTCTCTTATCATCGTGATGCTTTTGTTGGCAGGCGCATGTAGTGGCTCCTCTCAAGAGCATGAAAACGGCTATGCCCAAGGCATGTTGAATACAAGTGAATCACCCGCAGCGATGGAGGAGTCCAACCTTCCCCTTGACCAAGAACTCCAACCTGAAGACGAGCACATGCCCGGTTGGCAACTGGACCTCCCATCCCTAGCAGAAATCTTCGCCCCATACTTTCTATTCGGTAACATCTACTCCAGCACCCCACGCATGAATGAAGGCCTAACCCGCGAAGCTTTCATCCACCACTTCAACGCAGTAACGGCGGAAAACTGGCACAAGATAGACCACGTTGCACCCCATGGTTTCACCCGTCCGCACCCAAGCGAGTACGACTTCACCCGCGCAGACGCCGTTGTAAACTTCGCAATAGAAAACGACCTTGTACTCATTGGGCACACGTTAGTGTGGCATAGCCAATCGGTAGACTGGCTGTATCGCAGTGCGCCCGGTGTACCCCTTACTCGTGCAGAAGCCCGGGCAAACATGGAATTCCATATTCGCACTGTGGCAGAGCACTTTGCTACCCAAGGTACAATAGATGCATTCCATGCATGGGATGTAGTAAACGAAGCAATAGCCTCTGGCGGCGGCACTTGGGGCGCGCGGCATGACGATTGGCATGGCGGCAACTGGCGCGACCAAATGCGGGAGAGTAGCCCGTGGTTCATAGCCTACGCCAACGGTTACAACCCCGACGCAGGCGAACATCCTTCAGATTATGTATACGATGCATTCAAATTTGCCCGCAGGTACTTCCCCAATGCAATCTTGTACTACAACGACTATAACGAAGAAATTCCAACCAAGCGCAACGCCATTGCACAAATGGTAGAGCAACTAAATGAACAATGGGCGCACGACATAATAAATAACCCAGAGGCCGTAGCCCCCGGGCAAGAATATACCGGACGTTTATTAATTGAAGGTATCGGAATGCAGAGCCATTACCACCTAGACCAATGGCGCACCAATTTTGCAAATGTGCGCCCAGCATTAGAGCGTTTTGCCGCTACAGGCGCAAGAATAAGCATTACCGAACTGGATATAACAATTGGTACACAAGCCGGCATACTGCCCAGCCCCTTAGCACCGGAACATGCTAGGCGCCAAGCGGAAGCCTTTGTACGCTTGTTTGATTACTACTTAGAATTCGCCGATTACATCGACCGTGTAACCGTGTGGGGCAAAACAGACCCCCAAAGCTGGCGGTATTGGGGACAGCCATTGTTGTTTGACGAGAATTTTAAAGCCAAAGAAGCATTTTTTGCTATTGTAGCGTTGGTGAACTAAAAAAAGCGGCTTAGCCGCTTTTTTTAATGATATGGCTGACCTACAATAATATTGCCGTCTTCTACATAAGCAAAAGCGTCAACCACTGTGCCAAAGAATTCCCACGGTACAAACATCACGCCATCTACTATTACTGGGGCGGCACTTAATTCAAAAGGAGCCATGCGCCCTACAAAGTAACTGTTTACGCCTTCTTGTATAATGCTGCCTCTGCCGATAATTAACGCATTGTCACCATCAGGCACCATCGGCAAGCCAAGTGCTTCAGCTATAGCAGCAACAGGCAACATTATGGTTCCGGCTTCACTATCTACAAAAGGTGTTGCAGCGTCAATAACTTCGCCATTTACGATAATTTCTACAGTTTCGGGGTCAAACATGTTTGCCCACATCATCTCTAAATCTTCGGGGGATAATAACAGTGGGCCGCCTGGTACGGCAGTTGCAAGGCCATCAAGTTCTTCATCGGTTAGAAAATGGATAGGTGGTACTGCTATTTCAAATAGCACTGTTATTTTAGTTGGGGTTATTTCCAGGCCTTCTTCATCAAATTCTACAAGTAACAAACGATTGTGAAGCGCTTCTACACCGCCATAAGGTTCTCCGCCGTCTTCAAGTACAATTACGGTTTGGTCGGTTATTACCAATGTGTTGGGGCTGCTGAATGCTTTTAAATTCTTATCAAAGCGGTCTAGTAAAAATGGAGTATACATTGTGCCCAAAATAACGCGTGCATGGTATTGCGGCGGATAAATCATAGGCACAGGTAGGCTAGTGTCGTAGTAGCCGGTTATGGTTAGGCCTACTGCCAATTCGCTGCCAAGCAATAGGGCAGTGTTGTGGTCTACTGCGAAGTTTACTATAGAGCCTGTAAACTCATCTGCTACAGACACAAAGTAGCCTTCTCCGTCAAATAGCTGGTTAATTTCTGTAATGGTACCGGTGTGGAACATAAAACTTGGGAAATATGCTCCATCCCAAATATCCGGGAAGTCGATTATATCATCGTCCGCTTCTTCCATTTGAAGGTTTGGGTTTTCCGGCAATTGAGTGGTTGGTGCAGCTCCGGCGCAAGCGGCAAGTGCCAATGTTGATGCTAGTACTGCTGTTAAAAATAGTTTTTTCATGTTCGTTGTCCTCTCTTCTTGTATAATGTTATACTATCCAAAACGCATGATATTTACAAAGGTTCCATTTGTGCTGAAAATTTTTTTGAAGGGACTTCTCAAAAATGTTAATGGGTGTTATCTACTTTGTTGTAATTTTGCTGGCATGTATTTTGGGTGCAATTGTTGGGCTTGGTGGCGGTGTGTTTATACGGCCTATTTTTGATGCTATTGGTTACCATAATGTTTTGAACATTGCGTTTTTTTCTAGCAGTGCCATACTTACTATGGCCGTTGTATCTACGGCAAAAAAGATGAAAGACGGGCTGGCAATTGAAAAAAAAGTTGCAATTTTAATATCTTCCGGCGCAGTTGTTGGCGGATTTTTGGGTAACCTGCTTTTAGAGCATCTTGTTAGGGCCATGAATGCAGAAACCAATGTGCAGCTTGTGCAAATTGTAGTTACGGTGGTTGTGCTTTCTCTTTCCATTTTTGCCACAACAAAAAGGGATTTGAAGTATGAACTCAAATCCCAGTGGATATTGCCCTTTATTGGTGTTGGCTTAGGTGCCGTGGCCGCATTTTTGGGTATTGGCGGCGGGCCAATAAATGTGCCTATATTTATGATTTTATTCGGAATGCCGATAAAAACGGCAACGGCTTATTCTATTGTGGTTATATTTTTCTCACATGCATCCCGCCTTGTTACGATGGGATTTACGGAAGGGTATTCGTCGTTTGACCTTAGGCTGTTACCCTTTGTTATCGTAGCGGCAGCTATCGGCGGTTTGCTGGGTGCAAATTTAAGCAAGGTATTATCAGAAGAAAAAGTGAAGAAATTATTTATTGCTGCACTTTTGGCAGTTATCGCACTAAACCTGTACAACGGCTTTGTGTTTATTACAAGAGCCTGATGCCCCTTCTTCCAAATGCGATTCCAATTTATTTAACGCTCGCTTTTCTATGCGGGAGACGTAACTGCGTGAAATATCAAGCTTCTTTGCTATTTCCCTTTGCGTAAGTTCTTCTGCACCCTCTAAACCATAGCGCATTTTTATCACATCCTTTTCCCTGCCCTGCAAGGCATGGAGAAGGACTTTTTTTAGTTTGGCCACTTGCATTTTTAGGCCCACTTGGTCGTCCACGGGGTCTTTATTGTCTGCTAGTTTGTCTTCTACACGTACTTCGTTGCCTTCGCGGTCTACACCAATTACATCTTGAAGGTGTATGTCGTAACTGCGTTTTTTACCGGCTCGCATGTCCATTAGTATTTCGTTCTCTATGCATCTGGCGGCGTAGGTTGCCAAGCGCACGTTTTTGTCAGGTTTAAAGGACGCGACGGCTTTAATTAATCCGATGGTGCCTATAGAAATTAAATCTTCGGTGTCTTTTGCATGCGCATTGTATTTTTTTGTTACATGGGCAACCAGCCGCAAGTTTCGCTCGATAAGAATATTTTTAGCATCGTCGCATCCTGATGCATATGCTAGTAGGTATTTCTGTTCTTCTTCCGGGGTAAGGGGTTTGGGGAAAGAATTCCCCCCCGCAATGTGACCAAACAAAAAAAAGCCTTGTAAAATGTTGACAAGTACGAACAGCATAAAAAACACCTCCCTGCACTAATTTATGCAGGATAAATGTCCATTGTTACAGTTATTATAGTAGACTTGCAATGAATAAGACTGCGGAGGTAATAGAGCATGAATCAATTGAAATATTCAAAAACAGAACTTGACGAAGCACACAAAGCATTGCTTTCAACGCTACGCAAATGCGAAAAAATAGACATAAAAAAACAAGGCGCATCACAGCGTACGTTACTAGAACGCCGTATTGCCGCCTTGAAAATTGCATTGCACTTGATTGAACAAGAAGTTGGGAATTGCAAATTTGAAACGTAAAAGCGTTTAAATAATGCAACTCGTTATCTCTTGGTGCGACATACCAATATCCAAGCGTCCGCATTTCTCTATATTTGCGGGCAAAACCTTGCGGTTTGGCTTGCGCTTGAGCCCTATCAAACGAATCAAATCATCATTTATAGAATCATCACGCACCTCAAAACCAAGCCATTTCCCGTCGTGCAATGTCTCCGCTTCGTCATATTCTTTGCGCACTATCTCACTGAAATGTTCGCGTTGTTCATCAAACAGCTCGCGCTCTTTTCCACCCAATGTAACACTGGCAAGAAAAAAGCCTTCGCGTAAGGCAAGCGTGATAAGTGCCTTGCCGCTTTTTTTGAAGTACAAAAGGCTGTGGTGCTTGTGCGTGGGTTTACCTTCTGCCCAAATTTCGTCTATCTCATAATAATAGCGAATGTGCCCGGTTAACTTATTCCACGCATCGCTTGCTTGTCCTAACATTGCCCTAACTTCGTTATACGGTTTTGTTGGCCTGCCCATCGTTTACACCGCTTTCCAGCGTTTAAATGTTGGCAAAAGTTCATAAAGCATTTTTCTTGCGCTTTCTGCGTCCGGGCATTCGCCCGCTTCTACAATAAATGGTACGCAGCTTTCAATCATTTCTTCTAACGTTTCGTTTGGGTTATTAAAGGCTCCGTTTGGGTAACAATGGCAGCAATAGTCTTCGCTTTTGCTACCGTCGGTGTTTTTCCCGTAGTGAGATTCTTCAGACATTGGCATGCCGCAACTTTGACAGTAAATTGTGTTTTCCATGAGTATGCTCCTCGTTTTTTTGCTGATTATATCATTTAAACTTCACAACAGCATGTCATATTAAAATGTTTTACCATGACACAGTGTGTCTAAAATGGTACGATGGACAAAATCTAAGAAAGAAGGATTCATATGAAAACATTAGTGTTAGCAGAAAAACCATCCGTAGGAAGAGATATAGCAAGAATATTATGTAAAACAAGCGGCGCAAAAGGCGGCGGCTACATTGAAGGCGGCGGCTACATTGTAACCTGGGCACTAGGCCATCTGGTAACGTTAGCCGACCCGGAAGAATACAATAAGGACTACAAAAGTTGGGATATAAACCATTTGCCAATAATGCCGGACAAGCTGCAGCTTACGGTAATTCCCCAAACATCTAAGCAATACAAAACCGTAAAAGACTTGTTACACCGTAAAGATGTAGGCAGCATTGTAATAGCCACAGACGCCGGGCGCGAGGGCGAACTTGTTGCGCGATGGATTATAGAAAAGGCAAAGTGCAGCAAGCCTATAAAGCGGCTTTGGATTTCTTCCGTAACAGACAAAGCCATTGGGGATGGTTTCAAGAGTTTAAAAGAGGGTAGGTTATACCAAAGCCTAGCGGATTCCGCAAAAGCGAGAGCCGAGGCGGATTGGCTGGTGGGTATCAATGCCACCCGCTGTCTTACAACAAAATTCAACAGTTCACTTTCATGCGGGCGGGTGCAGACGCCAACCTTAGCAATCATCGCCAAGCGCGAAGAAGAAATTCGCAAGTTTGTGCCTGCGCCGTTTTATGGCATTGCCGCCGAAACAGATTCTTTCCGCTTAACGTGGGTGAACCGTGACGGCAACTCCCGCTGCTTTGACAAATCAAAACTAGATGAAATATTTTCTCAGCTTAATTTGAAAAGAGAAGGCACAGTGGCAGAGGTAGACAAAACCATAAAGAAAAAACAACCACCAAAACTGTATGACCTAACAGAATTGCAACGGGATGCAAATAAAAAATATGGTTACTCGCCTAAAGAAACCCTAGGAATTATGCAGCGGCTTTATGAAGAGCGAAAAGTGCTAACCTACCCAAGGACAGACTCGCGATATATTTCTTCCGACATAGTGCCAACGCTGCCGGAACGTTTGCGGGCTTGTGCTGTGGCGCCGTATGCGGAATTATGCCGGCAGGTGTTGCGGATGAATATCCGTGGTAACTCAAACTACGTGGATGATGCAAAGGTAAGCGACCACCACGCTATAATCCCAACGGAGCAACCGTTAGACATCCGAGCACTCGATAACCAAGAGCGCAAAATATACGACCTTGTTATCACACGATTCTTATCCGTATTTTTCCCACCCTTTGAATACGAACAGTTGGCGGTAAAAATAAAAATAGGCGGCGAAACTTTTACAGCAAAGGGGAAATCCATTATTTCGCAAGGTTACAAAGCTGTGTATAACGGCCTTGAAGAAGATGAAGATGGCGACGAAGGTACGGCACAAACCCTGCCGGCACTTAGGCGAGGCGAACGTATACCAATTAAAAGTTGCAAACAAACAGAGGGCAGAACCAGTCCACCAGCGTCTTTTAATGAAGCAACGCTGCTATCCGCAATGGAATCCCCCGCAAAGTACATGGAAAGCAGCGACAAATCGCTAGCAGAAACATTGGCAAAAACAGGCGGACTGGGCACCGTTGCCACAAGGGCAGATATTATAGAAAAACTTTTCGATAACTTTTTAATTGAGAAACGCGGCAAGGATATTATCACCACATCAAAAGGCCGCCAGTTACTAACGTTAGTGCCAAAAGATTTGAAATCTCCGGAGCTAACTGGTACATGGGAGCAAACGCTTGCCAATATAGCCACCGGAAAAGCAAACAAAAATGACTTTTTAAGCGGGATAAGGACATATACAAAAACGCTTATAACAGAAATAAAAAACAGCACTCAGACTTTCCGCCACGATAACCTAAGCAGCACAAAATGCCCGGAATGTGGGTTATTTATGCTGGCCGTTACAGGTAAAAAGGGCGAAATGCTGGTGTGCCAAGACAGAGAGTGCAACGAGCGTATTAATGTTTCGATGTCCATAAGATCTAAATGTCCTAAATGTTTAAAGTTTGTGAAAATAGTTGGCGAAGGCGAAAAGCGCAAAATAGTGTGTGTCTGTGGCCATAAGGAAAGCTATGAAAATTTTGAAAAGCGTAAAAAAGAAGAGAAAAATTCCATGTCCAAACGCGATGTGCAAGGTTTTCTTGATAGCCAAGGCAAAAAGGAGCAAAAAAGTAGCCCCTTTGCTGCGTTAAAAGGGGTTAAGTTTGAAAAGTAGTTTTTGTTTTTTTTGTCGAACCTGCTCGACATTGCATAAACACTATGTTTTGTCTGATTTTTTCAATCAAAAAGGAGTGAGCGTATGATTTCACACATAGTTGAATTAACCATTCCGGGTGCCCGCGCTGAACAGTTTTATGACTTTATGATTAACCCAACCGATAAACGTTACAGTGAGTGGTGGCCGGGTGAGCATTTACAGTTTCATATTGTTAAGCATGGTGACAATAATCATCTTGGAGATGTGGTTTTCATGGATGAATACCTGGGGGAAAATCACCGTTTGGTTTTCCGAGCGGCAGTAATTAAAGCAATCCGACCAACGAAAATTACATGGCAAATGATGAAATTTGGACTGCGCCTTCCAGCCGTCGTGTCATTAGAATTGTATGATTCTTCGGATGGTGTCAAACTAAGGCATGAATTGCAGATTGGATTTTTAGGAGCCGGAAAGCTATTGGACCCGTTTATAAAGCTATACTTTAACAAATCATTCCAAGCGGCACTTGATGCGCATTGCAAAATTGAATGGTTTAAATTGGCGGAATATTTATGATTCAATACACACTAATCAGATCTAACCGGAAAACAGCCGCACTATGTATACGTGATGGCATGGTAGAAGTCCGTGCCCCTCTTTGGGTTCCTAAGCAGGACATTGACCGCTTTGTTGCGGAAAAAGAACAGTGGATTTTGGAAAACGTTGAAAAACAGCATAACCACGCCGCAAAAAAAGAATCGTTCAAAGTTGATTATGGTAGCGTTGTAACTTTGCGTGACAAAGAATACCCAATTGTTAAACGGGAGGGTAAGGATTTTTGCATGGCGCAGGCTATGCAAAAATCCAAACACGCCGGGTTTGATGAAGAAGTGCTATATATGCCGCCGGGCTTAACGCCGGAGCAGATAAAGGCAACCTGCATTAAACTTTATCGTAGCTGTGCTAATGTACATATAACCAGCCGTGTGTCCGCATTTGGTGCACGAATGAACCTTGCCCCTTCGGTTGTGAAAATAAGTAATGCCACAAGGCGGTGGGGCAGTTGTTCATCAAAGAAAAGCCTGAATTTCTCTTGGCGATTGATTATGGCAGATGATGATGTTATTGATTATGTTGTTGTGCACGAACTGGCGCACTTGGTAGAAATGAACCATTCCAAGCGGTTTTGGGCGGTTGTCGCCGCTGTTTTGCCCGATTATAAAGCGCGGCAAGCGCGGCTAAAGCATTTGTATAAAAAACTGTCTAACGAAGATTGGGGTTAAGTTATGATTCTTACTTTGTATTTTTCTGGTACGGGCAACACCAAGTATATTGCAGAACAATTCAGCGAAAAAATAGACGCGAAATGCTTGTCTATCGAAGAGGATGCCAATTTCACCGACGAGATAAAAACACACGACACAATTGCTATTTGCTACCCCATATATGGCTCCAGGGTGCCGCTTATCATGCGGGAGTTTGTGACGCAGCATATGGGCGCACTAAAGGGCAAAAAGCTAGCCATTTTCGTAACCCAGCTAATATTTTCTGGCGACGGCGCAAGGGTGCTGTGCGATTTGTTCCTGCCTAACCATGTGCAAGTTATTTATGCAGAACATTTCCTCATGCCAAACAATGTATGTAACTTTGCGCTGTTGCGGCAAACAAGCGATAGGCGTATGCAAAAACAATTAAAAATAGCGGATAAAAAGCTAAATCGTATTTGCCATGACATGAGCCGAAGCAAAATAAAAAAGCGCGGCTTTGGAGCATTTGCGCGCTTTTTAGGCAAATTTCAAGGCATACCTTGGCAGGGCGACAGCAGAAACTCGCATGCCGCACCTAAAACAATGGAGTATAAAGCAAAACACGGTGTAAAAATTCACCCTGAGTGTACAAGTTGCGGAATCTGCGTCCATCACTGCCCCATGAAAAACTTGGAGCAACAGGGGGAAACAATAACCCACAAAAACAACTGTACCCTGTGTTATCGTTGCATAAACATATGCCCGCAAAAGGCCATAACAGTGTTTTTTCATGCAAGGCCCAAGTGGCAGTATAAGGGAATAGCCACGGATTACACGGATTAAGAGCTTTGATTAACACGGATAAAGAATATTTTTTTAATCCGTGTTAATCCGATCTTTTATCCGTGTAATCCGTGGCTATTCCTTTGAGCTTTCTACGAAACCACACCATGCAAAATGTTCATCTAAGCCAATTTCTTTTATGCCGCAAAAGGGAATTTCAGGTTCATAACCAAATTGGCGCATAACTACCCCGTGGGCAACTACGATAATCTTTTTGTAGTCCTTGTATTTTAATAAGCAATTTTTAACCCGTGTAAACACATCTTCCAGATTTTCAAAAAGCACTTCGCAATCCGGTGGACAAACGCCCTTATGTGCTGTGCACAGTCGCACAGCATTGCGCATATCTTCATATGTAGAATTTTGAAATGTCAAATCAGGATGCCATTCGTGCAAATCTAGTTCGACTTTAATATTAAGATTGCGGTTTTTAGAGATGATTGCGGCGGTTTGCAAAGCTCTTGTAAAGGGAGATGAAATAATTATTTCAGCACTGTCCAGCCTTTTATCGTGCGATACTTCCTCTGCTTGCTCAATTCCTGCTTCTGTTAGTTGCGCTAAATTTACTCCATGCCCGGCGTAATTTTTATTTCTAACATCGGTATAGTCCGGTTCACCATGTCTTATAAATACTACTCTTGTCATGCGATACCTGCTCCTTTTAAAAGGAAAAGCCACGGATTACACGGATAAAATCTTTGATTTTCACGGATAAAGAATATTTTTCTTTTAATCCGTGTTAATCCAATCTTTTATCCGTGCAATCCGTGGCCTTTCTTTAATCTTTTCAGTTAAATAAATTCGTCCTCGTCTTCGTCGTCGTCAAAATCCAGATATTCTTCATCAAAATCTAAATCGCATTCGTCGCAGCAGCCGGTCAGTTTTTTAATGAGTTTCGCTTTAAAAACGATAGCGAGAACAAGTAGTGTGATAAGTAAAACCCCTACTACTACGCCAATAATAAGGTGGCATTTGTTACAGCTCTGCAATTTTTGTACCACTTTCCAATCAGATACTTGAGGCATGTTTAACATCCTTTCCTACTTTTGAAGGTTTTTTATAAATTTCTTATCATACTCAGCAAATGCTTTGCGCATGATTTGTTTTTCGTCATTAAATTTTAGCAGATATTCTGCCTCGTGTCTCTTGTAAAAACCCGCATCCATAAAAAATTCTTCTGCCTGGGGCTTCGAGCGGAACGAGTTAGTGGTCATAAGATACCAGTGCACTGTTTTGGAAATTTGCTCCCCCAAATTGGGTTCAAAGTTATTACCAAAAGAGTATTTTGTCGTGCCTAAATATTTTACCGGGCGGGCCGTAACTCCGCCTTCTTCTTTTACTTCTCTTATGGCTGCTTGCATAACGGTTTCGCTAGGCTCTATTTTGCCTTTCGGCAAAACCCAGCCAACGTAGCGTCCGTTGTTGTTTTTGTACAAAAGAAGAACTTTGTTTTTGTATATAACCACTCCGCCGCAACTAACTACATCTTCCGGCATGTTTACAGGCGTAGGGGTTAGATTTGAATTATCCATAATTGCTGTCCGTTTCAGTTAATAGGTGAATATAAAAATAGCCTGTGCGCCAACCTTTGACATACCCGCTCAAACGGTACCATAGCAGTTAACTCAGGCCAAGCAACCCCGTGGCACATGAGCAAACTCACTTAGCGCTGCTTCCTTCCGGATCTGACGCGGTTCATAAGCGCTCATTGCACAGGACTTGACCGTCAACACCACTTACTACAGGCAGACTCTAAGAAGGTGGAGCCTAGGGTTGGCATCATTCTTGCTATAGCGGATTGCAAGCTACAGGGTGCCGCTACCTCCCCAACTAGCACAGGCTCTTGCTAGTATAAACCAGTTTCTTAGAACGTGTCAAATATTAAAGGCATGGCCCACGGATTACACGGATAAGGGATTTGATTAACACGGATTAAAGAGCAAGTCTTTTAAATTTTGCAGACTTGCCGAAGTTTAATAGAAATCCGACTTTTACGTTTGTTGCTTTCATGTAGTTTAAAAGTTGACCTGTGTGTTCGAGAACCAAATTCTCAACTGCTTTTAACTCAACCAGTATTGAGTTGTTTATGAGAATATCCGCATAATAATGCCCTACCGGAATATCTTCATAATATACAGCAATAGGGTGCTGCACCTTTACATCAAAATGCTTAGAAAGTTCATGCGCCAAAGCATTTTCATACACTTTTTCCAAAAAGCCAAACCCCAGCGTATTATGAACCTTATAAAAACACCCAATCAGTATCTCTGTTTCCTTCTCATATAACAACATAATTAATCCTTCTTTTAATCCGTGTTAATCCAATCTCTTATCCGTGTAATCCGTGGGCTATTCTCTTTTAAGCTTCAACCAGCACTGGAAATATCATCGGGTTGCGCTTAGTACGTTGCCAAATATAGTCTTTCAAATCATCTTTAATTTTATTCCTTATCTGTTGCTTATCCGATGTTTGCATATCTTCTATTTGGTGCAGAGTGTCACTTATTCTGTCTTTTGCGCCGGTCATAAGGTCGTCGGACTCGCGTACAAACACAAAACCGCGGGAAATGAGGTCCGGGCCGGAAACAATTTGGCAGCCGCCATCGTGGAAACTGACACCAACAGCCACAATTATCATGCCATCTTCCGAAAGATGCTTGCGGTCACGCAGTACAACGTTGCCAACATCGCCAACGCCAAGCCCGTCTACCAAAAGCTGCCCAGCAGGTACCACGCCTGCTTTTTTTGCGCCTTTTTTATCAAACTCAACAACTTCACCAAGGTCGGTGATGAAAATATTATCCTTTTTCATGCCCATTTCTATCGCCAAATCTCTGTGGTGGGAGAGGTGTCGGAATTCGCCGTGGATGGGCATTAAATATTCCGGTTTTATAAGCGCGTGCATGAGTTTTAATTCTTCCTGCCTTGCATGGCCGGAAACATGAACTTCTGCTAAACCTTCATATATTACTTCTGCACCCAGTTTCATAAGGTCGTTTATAACGCGGGAAACGAGTTTTTCATTGCCCGGTATTGGCGATGCGGAAATGATGACCTTGTCGCTTGGGGTAATAGTAATTTGCCTGTGGTCGCTTGCCGCCATGCGGGATAGTGCAGCCATAGGTTCGCCCTGGCTACCAGTGGTAACAATAACAAGCTGGTTGGCTGTATAGTTGCGTGCTTCGCTTGCCTCGATAATAAGCCCCGGCGGTGGCGTAAGATACCCAAGTTCTACCGCGGTTTTCACAGCGTTAACCATACTGCGCCCCATAAACATAACCTTGCGGCGGTACTGTGCGGCAGAACTAAGAACCTGCTGAATACGGTCTATATGCGAAGAAAACATAGCCACAATAAGCCGCTGGGTTGGCGATTGCTCAAACACTCGCTCGAACATAGTGCCTACAGAACGTTCGCTCATTGTGTAGCCTTTCGCAAGTACGTTTGTGCTTTCGCAAAGGAATAATTTAACCCCGCGGCGGCCAAGTTCACCAAAACGTTGCAGGTCTATATGCTCGCCTTGTATTGGGGTAAAGTCTACTTTAAAGTCGCCAGAGTGTATAACCACGCCCACTGGTGTGGTTACAGCAAAAGCCACCGCATCTGCAATAGAGTGGTTTACACGAATAAATTCAATTTTAAAACAACCTGCGCTAATGGTAGCACCTTGGGGTACAACCACCATTTCTGTTTGGTTGAATAGCCCATGTTCTTTTAATTTGTTGCTCACAAGCCCAAGGGTTAATTTTGTGCCAAACAATTTTGCCTTAACAGAGCGCAAAAAATACGGAACAGAACCGATATGGTCTTCGTGCGCGTGGGTTAGAAATACGCCCCTTATTTTCTCCTTGTTTTGCTCTAAATATGTGAAATCCGGGATAACAAGGTCGATACCCAGCATTTCGTCTTGAGGGAAAGCTACACCACAGTCGATTACTATAATATCGTCGCCGTATTCTAGTACGGTCATGTTTTTGCCAATTTCGCCATGCCCACCAAGGGAAAAAACTTTTAACTTACTTTTTTTTGCCGCCAAAACTAAACACCCTCATCTTCTATTTCGATGCCCAGTTCTGCATAATCGTCTTTAAAAAGCTCCAGCACTGCATCAAAGTCTTCGTGTTCTTCATCTACCATTTCAAAAATGGTTTCTTCGCCGTCGTCAACTAATTTGAAGTGTAATACTTCTGCGGCGTCATCTTCACCTTCATCTGCTACCAAAACATAGTCTACATCGTTTAGTTTACGGCTGGATAGCACTTGCAGCGTAATTTCATTGTCGTCCTCGTCGTATAGGACAATAGTGTTTTCTTGTTCCATGTTAATTCTCCTGTCTAAGTATCCTTGTAGGATGTATATTGCCGCCATTTCGTCTACTTTGGCTTTGTAGTCTCCTTTGGTAGACGTGCGGGTTACAGCGGCCGTACTTAGACGCTCGTCCCACAGTTCTACGGAAATAGACTTAAAATAGCGGTTAAGTTTTTCTTTGAATTCTAAAGTTTTTTGGCAGCGCATAGATTCTGCGCCGTTTAATGACAACGGATAACCCAACACAATGTGGGTTATGCCATACTCTTTGATAATTTCTTTTAAGGCTTTAAGGCTTGGGCGCAAAGCGGCTTCGTCCGTGCGGGTTAGGGTGGTGACCCCAACCGCTGTTGTGCCGTTTGGGCTTACGCTAACGCCTATTGTTTTGTCGCCATAGTCCAACCCTAAATACTTACAGCACATCCCGCAAGAATTCTTTTAGAACGGCCTCCAAAAGTTCGTCTCGCTCCAAGCGGCCAATAATGGCGCGAGCGTTTGCGTGGCTGGTGATGTATGTAGGGTCACCGGACAGAATGTAACCAACCATTTGTGTATAAGGGTTATATCCTTTTTCTTTTAATGCGAAAAAAACCGTCTCCAATATTTCTTTTACTTCGCAACGGCTGTCGCTGTTAAATGCGTCTATACGCTGGGTGTGTTTATTGTTCATAAAATGCCTCCTAAGTTATTATTTCACCTATAAGCCCATCTTGGGTGCAGGTAGTTATTTTTACATCGCAAAGGATGTTGGGTTTTATATTGGCTTTAACCTCTACAGGGCAATAGCAAGCAGTGTAACCTTTGGACGCTTGCTCAAATAAAACAGGCAGGGTCTTGCCCACTTGTTTTTGATAAAACTCCAACGCCATGGCATTACCAAGGTCACGCATTTTTTTACTGCGCTCTTTTTTTACAATTTCGGGTACTTGGTTTGGCATTGCCGCAGCGGGGGTGCCCTCGCGCTTAGAATATTCAAAAACATGTATGCCCGAGAATTTGTTTTTTTTGACGGAAGCGATATTCTCCAAAAATTCTTCATCTGTTTCACCGGGGAAGCCTACAATAATGTCTGTTGTAAAAGAGGCATCCGGCGCAACTTTTTTTATTTGTGAAACATAATTTTCGTATTCGGTAGGGGTGTAGCGGCGGTTCATGCGTTTTAATGTTTCCTCACAACCGCTTTGTAAAGATAAATGAAAATGTTTGCAAAGTTTGTCTGAAAAAGCGATTGCGTCTAAAAATTCTTGGGTAACTGCCGCGGGTTCTATACTGCTTAGCCGCAGGCGGGTGAGGTTTTCTAACTGAGAAACCTCCTTTATAAGTGCAGGCAAAGTGATGCTACCGGAATCTTCGCCATATGCGGCCACCTGTATACCCGTTAAAACAATCTCTTTTGCTCCGTTTGAAATGTGCGCTCGTGCTTCGGCTAAAATATCTTCTAAGGAGCGACTTCGTATATCCCCTCTTACATAAGGAACAATACAGTACGAGCAAAAACGGTTGCATCCGTCTTGGATTTTAATGAAGGCACGGGTTTTTGTTTTTTTTGGCACCACCAATCCGGTTGTGATATTTAGCTGTTCTTCGATTTTTTTAACAAAAGGTTCTGGCTCGCGGGCATCAAAAATAAAGTCTGCCTCGATGGCTCCGCCAGGGCTATTTTTTGTCATGCAACCACAAACGGCAACAAGGGCGCCCGGATTTTGCCTTTTTGCCCGGCGTATCATTTGCCGCGATTTTTTGTCGCTTGTGTGGGTCACAGTGCAGGTGTTTATAATATATATATCTGCAATTTCGCTGAATTTAACAATGTTGCAACCTATGGCACTTAATTTTTGCAAAACATTGTCTGTATCGCATTGGTTAACTTTACAGCCTAGCGTGTGGGCAGCAACGGACAGGGTTTTCATATAATATCTTTTAACTGTTCTTTCATAACATCCTTGTCGGGGGGCATTTCGTCATGGGTTTGGAATACAAAAACATCCCCAGCTATGGAGGGCAGATTACGTAAGTATTCGATAGCGTTATTTTTATATTTATCCGTTGGTGTGCTGGCAGTCAAAATTAAATTAACTTTTGTTTGGGCAAGGTTAGTATTTTCTAAAAAATACTTAACCGGCGCCGCAACACGCCCACCCCAAATTGGGCTGCATACATATATCTCGGCAGGAAGGGATGCCGGCGTGTTAGTTATAGGGTATGCTTTTTTGCCCAAAGTGAGTGCCAAGGCTTTGATGATAAAGCTAAATGCATTGCGTTTATTAATATCGGAAACCAGCTCTGTTACGGGCAGGTTTAAAAGTTCGCTTATAGCTTGGGCAAAAATTTTTGTTTTTTGTTTATAGGTGTAGTAGAGTACCATAATAGCCTCCAGAAATTTAATCTTGAATAACTATATCACCCTAAGGGTGAAAAGGAAAGGTTTGTAACCCAAATGAAAATTGTTTTACAGCGTGTGTTAAGTGCAAGTGTGAAAATAGAAAGTGAAGTAGTGGGGGAAGTAGGCAAGGGCTATGTTTTGCTACTTGGTATTGGTGCGGGCGATACAACGGAAAAGGTTGACGAGATGCTGGCAAAGATACAGAAGCTCCGCTTGTTCCCAGATGAAAACGGCAAGACAAACTTGAGTATTGGAGATGTGCAGGGTGAAGTTTTAATTGTTTCGCAGTTTACCTTATACGCAGATTGCCGCAAGGGTACCCGCCCTAGCTTTACAGACGCAGCACCGCCACAGCTGGCAGAAGAATTGTATGAATATGCAATAAAAAAAGCGACTGGTTTGTTTGGCCGAGTTGCTTGTGGTAGATTTGGAGCTAGTATGCAGGTTGAGCTTGTGAATGATGGGCCTTTTACTGTGGTGCTGGAGGGGTAGAGGGTATATAATGTATTTATTACTGAATAAGTAGGTGTTATGAAATGTCTTGGATTGATTATATGGTAAAAGCGGCACAGCATTCGCAAGGAAGTGCGGCGCATTGGTTTAGATATTTGCGAAAAGATATTAACAGATGTGGTACTTGGTTTACGATGGCCGATGTTGAAACATTGTGTAATAACGAGGTGCTAACACCTTTTCAGCGTGTATCATTAAGGGCTGCTTTTAGAGAAGGTTCTCCAACGAGAGAGCATATAATTTATCTGAATGAGGGTAAAGGTTTGGGGATGCTTGCATCTATTAAATCAAAATTGGAGGAGAATGCAATTTAAAGTTGATATATCTGATTTGTTAGATTCGTTTGGTAATGCGCATGGTCTCGATTGGCTTGAAGAATTTTATGTTAACAATGACTCAAAGTTAAGTGAAATGTTTTAATTATATGATGCAACTAACAAAACAGCCCCGGCGGAAACCCGCCGGGGCTGTTTTGTTTAGATTAAGCTAAGTTTAGATTAGCTAAAGAATCTGATAGAGAAGCTTGTTACCATTTCTACGTCATAGCCAAAGATGTTAGCCATAGCGCGGAAAGGTAGGAATACGTTACCGTTTAGGTTCAATACAGGTAGTTGACCGTGAGGTACGCCTGTTAAAGGACCAGCCC
>Ga0123355_10000348_pt1 | contig 59792 bp, 55 predicted proteins | sample TergutEmb28metaG_3_FD_89872 | JGI IMG/M metagenome (GOLD analysis project Ga0123355, IMG submission 89872) | Embiratermes neotenicus P1 segment gut microbial communities from Petit-Saut dam, French Guiana - Emb289 P1 | ecosystem: Host-associated > Arthropoda: Insects > Digestive system > Gut ...
AATATACGCAGGGACATTTGTTTGTCGTCAGAGCCGGGATAAAAAGACGCATGAAAAGGTGTGGCCTCGTTACTTGTCCATATCTTACACGAGGTTTTTTACGTAAATATCCGGAACCGTTCCGGGAATTTTTCCAGGAATTTTTCCCGGAATTTTTCCCGGGAATCGTTCCCGGAATCGTGTCGTTATTTTTGCAAAAAAACACCGTAACACAACTCCGACACATCTCTGTGCTATTATGAAGCAAGAGGGAGGGGAAACATGCTGAACATTTTAATAGTTGAAGACGAACCGGCGATTTCAAACCTGATTTACGTAAATTTAATCGAGGAAGGATATAGCTGCACCTGCGCGTTTGACGGAACGCAAGCGGCCGATTTTATCGAGCGGGAAACTTACGATTTAATTCTGCTCGATATAATGTTGCCGGAAATCGACGGTTACGAACTTTTGGAATTTATAAAGCCACTCGGAACGCCGGTAATATTCATAACGGCAAAAGGCGCGACCGACGATAAAATCAAGGGGCTGAAACTCGGCGCGGATGATTATCTCACAAAGCCGTTTCAAATAGGCGAGCTGTCGGCAAGGGTGGAAGCCGTTTTGCGCCGATACGGAAAAAGCGACAGACATTTAACGTTCAAAGATGTAACCATCAAAATTGAATCGCGGTTGGTAACGAAAAACGGCAACCCGGTTGACCTGACCGTAAAAGAATTTGATTTGCTTGTTGAACTTATTCGAAATAAAAATGTTGCGCTGTATCGCAATCGGCTTTACGAAAAAGTTTGGCAGGAAGAATTTATCGGGGAAACCCGCACATTAGATTCTCATATTCAACGTTTGCGAAAAAAACTCGGTTGGGAGGAATACATAAAAACGGTATTTCGTATCGGGTACAGATTGGAAGAGTGAAACAGTTTCGCCGCAAGAGGGCTTTGCTCTCGCAAGCGGCATGAGATGAGGAATAAAACATGCGGCTTTTTGCTAAATTTTTTTTGTGCGCAACTTTTGTAATAAGCATTTCCCTTTTAATATCGGGATATTTGCTCATAACCCTTTCGCACGAAGGCGCAATAAATCGCGAAACAGAACGGGCGTTAAGTCAATTTCAATTCGACAGGTTTGCGGTGCAGGCAAATGTAATTGCAAACGCAGAAAATTTAAACGAAAATTTAAGGCTTTCATCCGAGCTGAGCGGATTGACGGCCTTTTTTGACGAGAGCGGGTTGCTTATTTATTCTGCGTTGCCGCCGCAGGCCGATTTTTCTTTTCTCGGCGAAATAACCGACAACACCCATGTCGTGCAATTTCAAACGTTATCCGGTAACACATATATCATGGTCGGCGGAAGAATCGTTCAAGGTGATATTACGCTTTACTTTTTAACCGCAAACGACATAAGCACGGTTATCGCGCAACGAGAATATATGGCGCAAAGTTTCATCACAATTTATTTTTTCACGCTTATGTTCGGAATGGTTATCACGGTGTTTTTGTCTGCGTTTACGTTCGCGCCGCTAAAAAAAATGAACAAAGCCGCCGCTAAAATGGCGCAGGGCAATTACAACGAACGCTTGCGAATTTCAAGCAACGACGAAATAGGCGAACTTTCCGAAAGTTTCAACTTAATGGCCGACGCCGTTGAGGATAAAATTTACGAACTTTCAGAAAACGCAAGGCAAAAAGAAGATTTTGTTGCAAATTTCGCCCATGAACTGAAAACGCCTTTGACTTCCGTTATCGGTTATGCGGATATGATTTATCAAAAACCTCTGCCCCCCGAGCAAATCAAAAATGCGGCATGGTACATTCTTAATGAAGGTTTGCGTCTCGAAGCCCTGTCGTTGAAGCTGATGGATTTAATCGTGCTTAACCGGCCGGATTTTATTTTGGAAGACATGAATGCCGATGAACTTTTTGAAAATATATCCGGCAGCTTGAAGCCCATGCTTGAAACCCGAGACGTATCGCTTCATCTTAATATACAGCCTGCTCGCATCAGGGTTGAATACGATTTATTCAAAACATTGATGTTCAACCTCATAGATAACGGCGTCAAGGCGGGTTGCAAAAGAATTGACATAAGCGGCCGGCAAAATAAAAATCGTTATGCAATCAGCGTCATAGATAACGGCAGAGGTATGCCGGCATCCGAACTTACCAAAATAACCGAAGCATTCTACACCGTAGACAAGTCGCGCTCACGCAGGCAACACGGCGCGGGTATCGGTTTGGCGTTGGCGGCAAAAATAGTTGAAATACACGGCAGCACCCTTTCGTTTAACAGCGCGGAAGGCATCGGTACAGATGTGAAACTTGATTTGGCGGGGAGCGATGACGATGATTAAAAAAAATATGCTTACGGCGTTCGGAATAATTTTATCGTTCGTGATTGCGGTCGGCGGTTGGGCAATCACGAGCCGGCTCATAGATACGGAATCATACAGGCTGCTGTCCGGCACGAAGTCATTTGTTGCGCAAATTCCGATAATTGAATCTGCGAATGAAGGCACCGTTCGTCTCGGCTTAACCGATAATGAAATTGTTTCGGTTCTGCGGAATTGGAATTTAACCGACTACAGACGCCCTCACGAACCCGCACCGGGGCAAATCGACATGGAACAGGCCATTGCATCGGGCAGGGCGTGGTTGGATTTTTTGTACGACCACAATATTTTGCCGGCGGAAATGTTGGAATTTAGTAATGTCGGAGCAATTTTAAGCCAAAATGTTCCGGCGGGCGAAGAGTTTCTGCCGTTGCGATACAGCTATTGGAATTTGACTTTTCGCAACGAGCATCTCGACATACTTATGACCGTAAATGCCGTTACTGGGCAAGTTTGGCAAACAGAAATCGCCGCGAATATTAACCCGTGGTATGCCGTAGTAATGTTACCGCCCGATTTAAGCGTAAGCCGTAACGAACTTTTAAATATGTTATCGGCGTTTATGTCTGATTCGGGCATACGTACAACCCAAAGCCCCGTAACGATTTGGGATAACCGCGAACTGCTGTCGGAACTCGCCGGCGCGAGGCGAACAAATCCGCAGGACGAAGCCATTGTCTATCAAAGTTTCGCCGATAATAATGCCGCTGCAATAGTTGATGCGTCGGGTGCTTTTGCGCTTGCCCCGGACGGTGAGATGTCTTTTTTCAGGCTCAATATTTATTTGACGATATAAGTTTTACAACTCCGACACAACTCTTTTGCATTTGCGGCACAATTCCGGCGAAAGTACGTCGCATCTCTTCGCTACAATAATAACGCGAATCAAGAGTTCAAAACAACGCGCCGCCGCAAATGCCTTGTGGCGAGCGACCGGTCGTTTTTTCGGATGCTTTTCCCGAAAAAACGACATCGAGCGAGCCGTTTACAAGGCATCGGAGGAGCGTTGTTTCCACCCTTGATTCGCGTTAACAGTTGTTCCGCTGTACACAGCGAAACAAACTTCGGCGGCGTTATAACGCCGTACGCAAAGAAGGGATGGTTTTTAACCATGAAAAAGAAATTTGTTTTGGCAACAACAGCAATCGTTTTGGCAGTGAGCGTATTAACCGCGTGCGCGGACGTAAACGCCGCATCTGTGCAGGTATTGCAGTCTGCACCGGAAATGAATGCGCACTCCCCGCAATCGGCGCAACCGTCAACAGAGGCGACTGATTTCGCCGCACCCGACATAACGGTTTCTCAAGCCGTTTGGCAGTACGACGAAATACCCGTCGGTGTAATATCGCCGGAAGAAGCCGCTCAAATCGGCGCGCAGTATCTTTGGGACGTGTTTGGCAAATGCATCGACGGTATGCATGTGGTTATGCTTTACTCGGATTGTTGGCTTCGTCCTTCCGCCGGACGCTGGACCGGTATTGTATACCCGACGCAGGAAGCCTCCGAGTCCAATGTGTGGTGGTTCGAAGCCGGTGCGGGGGTTGTGACTCCTGTTGACCCGGATGCAAACACTGCGGACAGACGCTTCAATTTTACAATCGACTCCGCAACCGGCGAAAGGTTGGAAACAGCATCGCATTCAAACACGCCTGTTGCCCCGATTTTCCATGATACGCAGGTATTATGGGAATCTGCGCGAGGCCGCGAAATTCAAGCCATGAACGATAATCAATTAGCGGCGTTTATCGGTCTTTCGCCCGAACAGCTCGAAGTTTATTTTCAACAAGTCACCGCATTTGCTGAAGCGCATTTTAATAACTCCACGCTTCAAAGCGTTGAGCTTGGTCGCAATATTGTTTCACCGTATCGCTCTGAGCGGATTCAGGGCATTCAGCCGCTGCTCGACACCGACGAAAACGGCAATATTTTCGGAACGCTCAGCGGCATCGAATTTACAGCAACCGACCATACCGGCCGGGAAGCCGTTATTACCATGTCAATCCGGGCGGATTCAATCAGCATATGGTGAGAATGTTGAAAAATTACGGTCGATTTTTGCAATGCAGTAACGCAGCACGGGAATATAGTGAATCAAATTAAGAAGCGTCCCGTCGGCTATGCATTGTCGCGAACGGTTCGCTCGATGTGTTTTTCTGCGAAAAACACCGGTCGCTCACCACAATGCACTTGACGCCGACGGGACGCAAATCAAATTGATTCACTATACTTTCAAAACCTATCGGTAACCAACCGGCTGCCGATAGGTTTTTTTTCATGCCGAATTTGCCTTGTTTCTTATGAATTTGCCCTTCGCTTCGGCGTGTGCTATCATATAATTGACAAAACCATACAGGAGGGAATTGTTTTGAAAAAACTGATTAAAGCTACATTTTTGGCGGCAGCAGTGCTTATTTTCGCCGTGTCTGCCGCGCCGATTGAAGGAGTGTCCGTTACGGTTGACGGCTCGCGCGTAACGTTCCAAGACCAAGAACCCGTAATTATCGGCGGAAGAACCCTTGTGCCGGTTCGCGGAGTATTTGAAGCACTGGGCTTCGCCGTTGACTGGGACGACGCCGCACAAACCGTTGTCATGCAAAGTTCCGATTACACTGTACTTATCCCGGTGGGAAGCCCCATGTTTACAACAAACGGGCAAGTTCACTCACTGGACGTTCCGGCGCAAATTTTCAACGGGCGCACACTTATCCCCATAAGATTTCCCCTTGAAAGCGTCGGCGTTTCCATCGACTGGAACGACGCGACAAGCACAGTAGTTGTTGTGTCGCCGGCAGCGACGGGCGGAGGCATTCAGCCCGTTCAAACACCCGCGCCGACCCCCGTACCCACTCCGTCGCCCACGCCCGAACCCGCGCTTGTACCCGGTTCGGCGCAATACTGGCGAGCATCAATCGAAAGCACTCTTTCCGATATTACATTGCCCAACCGGCAATTAACGCAACCGGAGCGTCAAAACTGGATTGACGAATACATTCGCCTCAGCGGCCCGAATGCTTTCGAAATTGAAGTTGTGCGCCTTATAAATGAAATCCGCGCGGAACACGGGCTTGTTGCCGTAGGCATCGACACGCGCCTGATGATGGCGTCGCGTTTTTACGTGCAAACGAAGTCAAACCTCGGCTTGCCCTTGGGGCATCAAGCCGGGCCGTACGGCGGAAGCGGCGCAACCGCGACTGCTTTCGGGCGCAATTGGAACACCGCAAACGGTGCCGGCGGAGCAAGCACCCCGCAAAACGCGGTTAATATGTGGATGAACTCCGACGGCCACCGCCGAAATATTCTTAACCAAAACAGCCGAAGCATCGGCATAGGCGCGAACCTCAACTTCGTATACATGCTTACAAGCACGGCGCAAGCCATCGACGATTTAAATGCGCCGGCGGCAACGCCCGCGCCGCGCCAACTTTCAACAATAACTCTGCCTAACCGACGCCTCACTCCCGCCGAGCGGCAAAATTGGATAAACGATTACCTTGCATTGGGCGGAGCATCACCGTTGGAGCTTGAATTTATTCCGCTGATTAACGCGGTGCGCGCCCAAAATAATTTGACGCAATTGCGGGTAGACAACACCCTGATGATGGCGGCGCGATTCTACAGCCAACAAATGTACGACCTCGACACCGGACTCGGACACAACATGGGGCCGTATGCCGTAGCCGGCGCGACCCACGGAGCATCCCGCAATGTGGCGGAAGCCTTCGGCGCGAACCTGCGTTGGAACGGCGGCAACGCTTCTCGCGGACGCTCAACCGCTCAAGGGCTTTTGGACGGTTGGATGAACTCAAGCGGCCATCGCAATTACATTTTATCCCCCGAACACAGATACATCGGAATCGGACATTTCAACGGATTCAGCTACCTTTTCCTGAGCAATCAGAGCAGTGCGACAGCAACACCGACGCCTACTCCGACGCCTTCACCTACCCCGACTCCGTCGCCTACCCCGTCGCCCTCTCCTACGCCCTCTCCTTCACCTACCCCGTCACCCTCTCCTACGCCTTCACCTTCGCCTACTCCGACACCTACCCCGTCACCCACGCCCTCTCCGACACCCGACCCCACTCCTACGCCCACACCTGACCCGACACCCGACCCCACACCTTCGCCTACACCTGACCCGACACCCGACCCGACACCTCAACCCACACCTGACCCCACACCCGACCCTACTCCTCAACCCACACCTGACCCCACACCCGACCCTACTCCTCAACCCACTCCGGACCCCACACCTGACCCTGCTCCGGACCCGAATTACAACTAGGGCGTATTGCAACTAATATGTAAAAGCCGCTTGCGAGAGTTTTTCGCTCCGCAAGCGGCTTTTTTATGTTTTCGGGGAAGCTGTGAGAACCCCTCATTGGTTTGACCATGGGATAAATTTCGCAGGAATACGCGACCAATATAATGATGAACGTATAGCGTTCAACAATGAAGGTACAGCTTCTTGGTGGTGGCTTCGGTCACTTGGCTACTCTTCTTCCTATTATGCTGCCTATGTCTACATTTGCGGATTCGTAGTTGTAATCGGTCACATTGCATACGACTCTCAATATCAGGGCGGCCTCCGCTCCGCCTTGTGGCTCAACCTCGAATCTTAATCACCCACAAAAAAAAGGACACGGCTTATCGTGTCCCGCATCCTATAAAACTTCAACCTACCTTATCCACGCAAACTTAACGGGTTCTTTTCCGTCCAAAGCATCAAATTCGTGGTGGTCGCATGTTACCAACGTTCGCCGTTTTATCAGAATGTCATCAGGGAGGGGAGTTGGTGACCACGGTATACATTGACAAGTTTGCAGATGAAGCAGGCGAATGAACCTTGCCGAAGCAATTGCTCTTGGAGGGCGTATTTTTTAGAAATGCACCGAGGCATGAAAATGAATAAGTTTGCAGTTTTCAAAATACCATGCTAAAATATGTACGAAACAAAAAACCATAACGGCTGTCAAGGTGTTTCCGCACCTCAACAGCGAACACAGGGGATACGTTACATCACCTGCGCACAAGGCAAAACCTCCATTATGGCAGGCATAGTTTAACACGGCTCACCGGTTTGTTCAATTGAACCTTTGTGAACTTTTGCGGGCGTCTTTTCGGACGCTTGGCTTGCAGACTCCGGCACATACCCACCCCGGTTGTGCAGAGTTTCGTTTCGCGACGCACCGGTTTTTGATTTTCATATGGAGCTTTGTGTTACTTTGTTTACTTGCCGGGGGCATGTCTCGGTTTGTATATGTTGACCCTTACATATCAAGCTCGCAGGTGATGGCATATTTTTTGCCGTCCCTGCGGGCTTTTTTGTTTTCACGGACGGCGGGCGCAGAACACCCGCGCTGCGTCCCGTCCCCGCGTATTTTTTTTAGGGCGTTTTCCGACGAAGACTAAACGGGCTTCTCAAGTCAAACCGCCCCGGGAGTGGTTTTTATAACAGTAAGAGCAATTATAGACGCGATATTACTGCGCATTGAAACAGGCGAGCGCGTAAAAGCGTTGCGTAAAGTGAACAACATGTCGGTGAAAGCTCTCGCAAAGCAAACGGGGGAAGGTACGTTTCATTGGAAGATGGTTGAACTCGGAATCCGCGACATGACCGCATACAACTGCCTGCGACTGCACGAGATTTTTAACGTATCCGCACACTACATCGTTACCGGAAAGGAATTTGAGAAGCCGCCGACTGATTAAGTTTTCTTCCGGTGAATCATTGCGTATTTTTGACGAACCGCATATCTTCGATTAGAATGAGCAGCGAGAGACAATTTTTCAACACTCTCCGGGGAGGTGCATTGTGGAAATTCGGGCATCGGCTGAAGATTATCTTGAAACAATTTTCGTACTCGAAAAAAAATACGGCAAGGTGCGAGCCGTTGATATAGCCAATTATCTGAATCATTCGAAACCGACTATCAGTGTTCGGATGAAAAAATTTTGCGATAACGGATATATTACTTTCGATGAAAATAAATGCATTCACCTCACCGAAAAAGGCGGCGAAATTGCCCGCCGTATCCATGCGAGGCACACCCTGCTTTCCGAAGTGCTTATGGCTATCGGCGTAAGCGAACAGCAGGCGTTCGAAGATGCCTGCAAAGTGGAGCATAATATAAGCGAGGAAACTTTTGCGTGTATCAAAACATTTTACGAGAAATTTACAAATTCATAAAAAATACGGAGTCACGAAAGGATAGAGTCTTATGAAAAAATTTTTGACATTGCGGAAAGGTTTAATTGGTGTCGCAATGATTTGCTGCTTTTTGCTGCTCGCGGCGTGTTCGGGTGAGCCGGCCGACGGAGCAGAGGTTCGTGTTGCGGCAATGCGCGGGCCTACGGCAATGGGATTGCTTCATTTAATGGACGCGGCAGACAGTTCGCAAAACGAATATTCCTTTGAAATACTCGGCTCGCCGGACTTGGTTCCGCCGCTTTTCGTGCAAAACGCGGTTGACGTTGCGGCCGTACCGGGAAACTTGGCGGCAATTTTGCACAACCGCATGGACGTGCGAGCGTTGGCAATTGTCACGCTCGGGGTGCTTCACGTTGTTGACACAACCGGCGACGTGCATTCCGTCGAGGATTTGCGCGGACGCACAATTTTCGTCAGCGGACAGGGCGCGACGCCGGAATTCGCACTGAATTATGTATTGACGCAAAACGGCTTAACGCCGGGCGTTGACGTTTTCGTGGATTTTCGTGCGGAGCACACGGAAATTGCCGCAATGCTTCAAACCGGTGCGGCGGAAATCGCATTGCTGCCCGAACCCTTTGTAAGCACGGTTTCGGCGCAGGTTGACGGGCTTCGCGTTGCGCTTGATTTGTCGGAAGAATGGAATCGCGTTCAGCCGGATTACGGTTTAATTATGTCCGTTGTTGTTGCGCGGGCGGATTTTATTGAAGAAAATCCCGACGCCGTTGCAATTTTTCTCGAAGAATACGCCGCGTCCGTCGAATTTGTAAATGCAAATATCGAAGCAGCCGCCGAACTTGCCGCCCGCTTTGAAATCATCCCGAACCCCGCAATCGCCCGCAATGCGATTCCGCGCACAAATATCGTGTTCAAAACAGGCGAGGAGATGCAACGCAATCTCAGTGGATTTTTGCGCGTTTTGTATGAAGCCGAACCGCAATCCGTAGGAGGCGAGTTGCCTGAAAGCGCGTTTTATTTCATGCCTTAAATTTTTGCCCGTTTTGCTGTTTTGGCTTCTCGTGTGGGAAGCCGTTGCCGCAATAATCGGAAGCGATTTGGTTCTTGTTACGCCGCGTGTTACTTTCACGCGGCTTGTTGAATTGGCGCGAACGGCAGCGTTTTGGCAAAGCATCGCAACAACCCTCGGGCGAATTTTGCGCGGATTTTTGCTCGCGCTTATCGCCGGGACGATTCTTGCCGCGCTTTCCGCACGATTTAAAACTTTTTTCAAGCTGATTCTTCCCGCCGTCAACACCATGAACGCTGTGCCGATTGCATCGTTTACAATTTTGGCGTTAATCGCGTTTAATCCCTCAAATTTGGCGATTTTCGTGGCGTTCGTAACGGTTTTGCCGATTATTTTTTACAACACGCACAAGGGCATCGAAAGCACCGACCCGCAATTACTCGAAATGGCGAAAATTTTTCGCGTCCCTGCTCGTAAAATTATTTTCAAAATTTATTTCAAAACTGTCGCGCCCTATATTGCCGCCGCCGCAACGTCGGGCATCGGTTTCGCGTGGAAATCGGGCATTGCGGCGGAACTTATCGGGCAGGTGAACGGCACAATCGGCATGAATTTACACGCCGCTCGAATTTGGCTGAACACCGCCGACGTTTTCGCGTGGACTGTTGCAATTGTGCTTTTAAGCTACGCCATGGAACGGGCGTTCAGACTGATTTTGCGCAGGAGAAAAAATGAAAACAGAGCTTAAAAATATTTGCAAATCTTTCGACGGCAAAGAGGTGCTTCGCGACGTTTCCGCCGTTTTCCGACCGGGATTCACCTGCATGATGGGGCAATCCGGCATCGGCAAAACGACTCTTGCAAAAATTATTGCGGGGCTTGTCGCACCGGATTCCGGCGAAATAATCGGCACGAACGGGCTGAAATTTTCCGTCGTATTTCAGGAAGACAGGCTTCTTGATTGGGAAACCGCCTTGGGCAATTTGCTTTTTGTAAGCCCCGACCGCGAACGCGCCGTCGCGCTTTTAACCGAGGCGAACTTGGGCGAAAATCTGCACAAAAAAGCCGCCGATTTAAGCGGCGGAATGAAACGGCGCGTATGCATTTGCCGCGCCCTGATTGCGGATTACGACGTGCTGATTCTCGATGAGCCGTTTAAGGGACTTGACGCCGAGCTGAAACTCTCAATCATGCAAATGGTGAAAACTCACGCCGCCGGCATTGTAATCTGCATCACCCACGACGAATCCGAGGCGGAATTTTTAGGCGGTAAAAAGTTTGTTTTTTAAATATAGTGAATCAATTTGATTTGCGCCCCGTCGGCGTCAAGTGCATTGTGGTGAGCGACCGGTTGTTTTTCGCAGAAAAACACATCGAGCGAACCGTTTACGATAGCGAACGCCATTGAGAACCGGGAAGGCGAGGCGGGAAACGCGGGCTTCTGCGCGTTTTTCGCCGAAGCCTGAACGGGCTTCTCAAGTGCGTTCGCGACAATGCATAACCGATGGGACGCTTCCTAATTTGATTCACTATAATTTACAAAAGACCTTGGGGGCTTCGCCCCCAATCCCCCACGAACTTTTTAAAAAAAGTTCGACAAAAATTTAAAAATCGCGCGAATGCGCGATTTTTTTAAGGGGTCAAGGGGAATTGCCCCGGGATGCATGGGCGAGCAGTCCGCCGCAAGGCGAACGACCGGGCCCCTTGCAGGGGGTTTGGGGACGGAGTCCCCAATGTCATTCATCATTCAAAAATTGCTCTGTTGAACAGGAGCTGCTCCGGCTTCGAGGGAATGTGTGGGCTGCCGGCACGTAACCCCGGTATTCAATGCGCGATTGGTGCGCCGTGCTCAAGCTCCAATAAAAATTTTTTGCGTTCAAGTCCGCCGCCGTAGCCGGTCAAACTGCCGTTCGCGCCGATTACACGATGGCACGGAATGATAATATTTACGGGGTTATGGTGGTTCGCGCCGCCAACAGCACGAACAGCGGCGGGATTCCCCGCACGAACCGCAAGCTCCTTGTACGAAATTTTTTCGCCGTAAGGGATTTTGCAAAGTTCGCCCCACACTCGCTCGCGAAAAGGCGTACCTTTCGCGCAAATCGGAACGGTGAATCGGCGCAGCTCTCCGGCGAAATACGCATCAAGCTCACGTGCGCATTGCTGTAAAACTGCGTGTTCATCACATTCTTCCGCCTCCGGGGCAAAGGGCGTGAAAGTCCCCTCCCCTTCCCCGAATGTTCCGACACTTTGCCGATTTTTTTCGGTGTTGTCGCTACCCAAAGGAGTTTGCTCTTCCATCGCAAATTTTATTTCCGTAATAAAGCCGGCGGACGCTTTAATAATCAACGTGCCGACGGGCGATTCGTAATTTTTTGTCATTCGCTTAGCACCCGGCTTCCTTCTCCGGAGAGTATTGAAAATTTTCAACACTCTCCTCTGAGTATGCTGTCTAATTTTTCGACCTTTGACGTTAATGTGCCGGTTCGCCCGGGGCGAATGTCAGCGCGAAAATTCACCATCGTGCGTAAGCCTTTCTCCGCAAGCACGAAAGTTGCGTCTTTCACAACCCGCATAACGGCGTCCCAATCGCCCTCAATTTCCGTTGACATAGCCGTTGTGCGATGCGGCAATCCCGACGCCTCGATTATTTTTACAACTTCCGACACATGCGCCGAAAGATTCTCGCCGACACCAACCGGAAAAATCGACAATGATACCAATGTGTTCATACATACCTCCTACAGGTCGCCTATAACGCGAATCAAGGGCAGGAAACAACGCCCGCCGATGCCTTGTAAACGGCTCGCTCAATGTCGTTTTTTCGGAAAAAGCATCCGAAAAAAACGACCGGTCGCTCGCCACAAGGCATTTACGGCGGCGCGTTGTTTTGAACTCTTGATTCGCGTCTACAATATCGCTCCGAGCATTTCGCCGATATTCGACGCACCGAGAATACGAAATCCCTCCGGCGCGACGATATTTTTTTTATTGGCGGCGGGCAAAACACAAGCGGAAAATCCGTGTCGCACGGCTTCGGCAACACGAATTTCCGGGCGCGAAACAGCACGAAGTTCGCCCGCCAAACCGACTTCACCCGTCACCATAATTTTCGCATGAATCGGCTTTTCCTTACAGCACGACGCAAGCGCGGCAACAATTGCGGCATCGGCGGCGGGTTCGTCAACGCGCAAACCGCCGGCAATATTTACATACGCATCCGAGTTTTGCAGCTTAAATCCCGCGCGTTTTTCCAAAACCGCCAAAAGCATCACCATGCGATTGTGGTCTGTGCCGTTTGCCGTGCGGCGCGGAGTGCCGAAATTTGTGTACGCGGTAAGTGCCTGAACCTCCGTAAGAAGCGGTCTCGTCCCTTCCATCGAGCACGTTACAACAGAACCCGCCGCACCGACCGGACGCCCCGCAAGCATATACGCCGACGGGTCTTCGATGCCGGAAAGTCCGCGTTCGCCCATCTCGAAAACGCCGATTTCATGCGTCGAGCCGAAACGATTTTTCACCGCGCGAATCAATCGACATGCATTTTTGTCGTCGCCCTCGAAATACAAAACGGTGTCAACCATATGTTCCAAAACGCGCGGCCCGGCAAACGCGCCCTCTTTTGTCACATGCCCGACCAAAACGCACGACATATTCAGCCCGTCTTTGGCGAGCGTCGTGAAAAACGCCGCGCATTCGCGCACTTGCGTGACGCTGCCGGGCAACGACGTTAAATCCGAAAGCCGCATGGTTTGAATCGAGTCAATCAAAAGAAGTGCCGGTTTAACATCCAGCACCGCATCACGAATTGCATAAATATCCGTTTCCGCGAGCAAATAACAGCCCTTCGCATCAACGCCGAGCCGTTCCGCCCGCATTTTAATTTGCGCCGCGCTCTCCTCGCCCGACACGTACAATATGGTGAACCCGTCGTTTGCCATTTGTTTGCACATTTGAAGCAGAAGCGTCGATTTTCCGATTCCCGGGTCGCCGCCGAGCAGCATCATGCTTCCCGCAACCATTCCGCCGCCCAACACCCTGTCAAGCTCCGAGATGCCCGTTTTTCTGCGCAAAAAATTTTCCGAATCAACGGAGATTTCGCTCAGAAGTCGCGCACCGCTCTTGCCGGCTTTCGCACTTTTTTTCGCCGCGCCTGCTCCGCCGGGCAAAACCGGCGCGACAGAAACCTCTTCAAGCGTATTGTACTGCCCGCACGACGGGCATCGCCCGAGCCACTTCGATTGCTCGTATTCGCACTGATTGCATATGAATACCGATTTTTTTTTCACTTTTAAAGTCGAAGGGGGAGAACCTTTTGACGCCGAAAAAACATGCCGGCAACCGCGCATTCCCTCGCAGCCGGATTCCGCTTGCAATGCCGAGCGTGTTAAAAAAAGGCTCTCCCCCTTCACCCCCTCTCCAAAAAATTTAAAAGAAAATCGCGCAAAGCGCGATTTTCTTGTTAAGGCGAAACTAACATCCCCATTCAAAAAGCCCTGTTAAGAACCGCGCAACGCGCGGTTCTTCGGGTCAAGGGACGAAGTCCCTTGTGGGGGATTGGGGGCGAAGCCTCCGAGGTCTTTAATCGTTCTCTAACAATTCAAGCAGTGTTTTGAGTTGCGAGTTTGAATCCATGTATGCGTAGCGTCCGCCGGGATATTCGCCCTTTTGAATGAGAGGAATGCCGTTTGCTTCGAGGCGCGCGACAACTTGCTTCATGCCCTTTACCACAAATGCAAGATGATGTACGCCTTCGCCGTTTTTATCCAAATCTTCGCGCCACGTTGAGGGGTGCGAATCCGGCTCGATGAGTTCGATTGTCATATTGCCGCCCACCGGGAAGAACATCAGCTTCGCCCGCGCTTCCGACGGTGCGCCGCGAAATTCCGTCAGAGCCTCTTCGCGCGTTCCCGTCCAATTCCATGCGGGACGCTCCGTGCCGAGCAACGCAGCGTATGCGTCGCCGGTTTTTTCGATGTCATGCACAAGGATTCCTACCTGCACGCAAACATCCGTTCCGAGTAAATTTTTTTCCATTTGAATACCTCCTATATTTTTACGCGCCGCAACGCTTCATTAAAATACTCCGGCAGGGGTGAAGAAAATTCTTTTTCCGCGCCGGTTGTCGGGTGGATGAATTTTATTTTTCGCGCATGGAGAATTTGCCCGTCCGCCCCGCGCGACGAACCGTAAGTCGCATCGCCCGAAACAGGATGCCCGATGTGCGCCATATGAACGCGAATTTGATGCGTTCGTCCGGTTTCCAAGCGAGCGGCAACGAGCGTGTGATTTTTAAATCGCTCCAACACTTCGATGTTTGTTGCGGCTTCACGCGCGCGCGCGCCGGGTGCGACAATTACCGCCATTTTTTTGCGGTCGCGGGGATGCCGCCCAATCGGCAAATCAATGCGCAGACGGTCTTTTTTCAGAACTCCCGTACATAACGCCGCGTATTCGCGCCCCATTTCGCGGCGTTCAAGCTGCGCCGAAAGCGCGAGATGCGCCGCATCGTTTTTTGCAACAACCATCAGCCCCGACGTGTCTTTGTCGAGTCGATGTACAATTCCGGGGCGCAAAACGCCGCCGATTCCCGACAGTTCGCAGTGAAAAAGCAGCGCGTTCACAAGCGTTCCCGTCAAATGCCCCGCCCCGGGATGCACCACCAAGCCTCTCGGCTTGTCAATCACGAGCAAATCCGCGTCTTCATACACAATTTCGAGCGGAATATTTTCCGCCGACGCTTCAAGCGACACCGGCGCGGGAATTTTGCAAATTATAACATCTCCGGATTTTACGCGATAGTTTTTTGTTAAGACCTCGGAGGAATTTTTGAAAAAATTCCCATGAACCCCTCTTTCGTTGAAGAACCGCGCTTCGCACGATTCTTCAAAAGAGAGCGGCGGCGCATCCGCGCGGTTGACTTTTTGCACGTGTCCGGCCGCAAGGAGCTTCTGCGCCGCATTGCGGGTGGGAACGAACGGCAATTCCCGCAGGCTTTGAGGGGATTTGTCCACATATTCCTCCGGCGTCCGCTGTGCGCCGGACAAAAAAATATCCGCTCGCAAGCCGTCGGCCTCGGGCGGAACAATCAGAGTGTGAATCATGGAAACGGGAAATCCTTAATCACGAAAAACCCGACGAATACAAGCCCGAACACGCCTACGGTAACATACGCATCGGCAAGATTCCATATGGGGAAATTTACGAAAATAAATTGTATCATATCGCGAACATATCCGAACGCAACGCGGTCGAAAAGATTTCCTGCGCCGCCTGCAAAAATCAAAATCAGCGGTACGCGCATCGCCCAAAATTTGTTTTCGCGGGGAAGTCTGTGATAGTACCACACAAGCCCGCCCAAAATCACCACTTTCAGCGCGGCAAGCAGCCATCTCGCGCCGTCCCATCCCGATAAAAATCCCCACAATGCCCCCGTATTTCGAAAATACGTAAGCCCCAAGACTCCCGGAATCAAAACAACGTTTCCGTCGTACAAATGCCGCTCGCAGCAACACAAATTGCCCGACGCCCAACTTTTCAGCCACAGGTCAAGCACCAATAAAACTGCAACCGTCACGACAAATACAATCCAATGCTTCTTCATTAACAACTCCGCAATCAATGAATTTTATTGATGAATTTTTTGGGACTTCATCCCAAACCCCACCCGCTTTAAAAAAAGCGGGGCAAAAATTTTTATGAAAAACCGCGCAAAGCGCGGTTTTTGTTAATTTTTGAGGAGGGAGGGGGTGCGGGGGAGGGAGGAACTTTTTTTAAAAAGTTCCTCCCTCCCCGCGAACTGAACAAAATTTATAAATCGCCGAACGAAATGCCCAAAGCGCGGGCAACTTTAACGAGTTCGCCGTTGGGGTCAACGGTTTTCGCGCCGCCCTTGGCAGTTTCGCCGGTTTCGCCGCGCCCGAGTACGTCTTCGAGGCTGATACTTTCCATTTTGCCCCCTTTGAGGCAAACCATTCTGCCGGTTTCGCCGTCGCGAATCATTTCGGCAACTTTGAAGCCGTATCGTGCGGAGAGGATTCTGTCGGCGGGAGAGGTGTCGCCGCCGCGCTGAATATGCCCGAGAACGCAGTGGCGAACTTCGTGCTTGTCCTTGATGCGCTCTTCAATTTGTCCCGCAATGTATTTTGCAACGCCGCCGAAACGGTCGCCGTCGGGGCTGCCGGGTACAAATTTTTCAACAAGCGGCTTGCCGTCTGCGCCGGCCGCGCCTTCGGTAACGGCAACGATTGAGAAGGGTTTGCCCGCCGCGCTGCGAGCTTCGATTTTTTTAACGATGCCGTCTACTGTGTAGGGGATTTCGGGAATAACGATGACGTCTGCGCTGCCGGCAATGCCCGCGTGCAAGCAAATCCAACCTGCGGAGCGTCCCATAACTTCCACAACGATTACGCGATGGTGGCTTTCGGCAGTTGTGTGCAGGCGACCGAGATTTTCCGTAACGATGTTTACTGCGGTGTCGAAGCCGAACGTTGATTCGGTTGCGGGGAGGTCGTTGTCGATGGTTTTGGGAACGCCCAAAACTTTTATGCCGCCGCCGGCAACTTTCTCGCCTTTGCGGGCGAAATCGCGCGCGCTGGTAAGCGTTCCGTCGCCGCCGAGAACAACAAGATGCGTTACGCCTTCGTTAAGCATGTTTTGGTACGCAACGTCGGAAACGTCTTTTCTCACCTCTGCGCCGTTTTCAACAACGGAGTAGTTAAAAAGGTTGTCTTTGTTCGAATTATAGAGAATTGAACCGCCGCGATGCAAAATCCCCGACGTTGTGTTGTTGTCGAGCTTTACAAAATCGTTTAAGTACATTCCGCGATAGCCGAATTTATATCCAATCATCTCGCAGTCAAACATACTGTGACACGCACGAACAAGCGTGTAAATTACTGCGTTAAGCCCGGGCGCGTCGCCGCCGCCGGTAAGCATTGCAATTTTCTTTTTTGCCATTTTCCGTAACCTTCCTTTTGCTAAAGTTTTTTATAGTTGGAGTATTATTGCACAAAAAAAATTTTTTTGCAAAACCTGTCACGCAACGGGCGTTTGCTTCGCTCGCAATTTCTGTCGGTAGCTGTACAGCTACCGACAGAAATTGACGCAACAGTTTTTCAGGACACACGAAGGCATTACGTACGCGCATTGCGGTGCGCGCTATCAAAAAAATCGACTTAGGTTTTGTAGGTTTCGCATAATTTATGCTTGACAACCTTTCCGGAATATTTTAGAATCATCATATCTTAGCCCCGATTAAGATTTTTTTTGTGTGAGAATGACTTTGTATGAAATGAGGAAACGAAATGCGCACTACCCACATTACAAAACCCCACGAGGTTACGAGAAAATGGTTCGTAATCGACGCCGAAGGCAAAAACTTGGGGCGGCTTTCCACGCAAATCGCACATATTTTACGAGGGAAGCATAAGCCCACTTACAGCCCCTCCGTTGATACCGGCGATTACGTGATTGTTGTAAATGCGGACAAGGTTGTTGTAACCGGCCGCAAACTCGAGCAAAAAACCTATGTGAGAAATTCCGGCTACATCGGCGGCAGAAAAGAAACAAAACTCAAGGACATGCTTAATAAAAAGCCCGAGTTTGTACTTTGGCACGCCGTTAAAGGAATGCTTCCGAAAAATAATCTCGGACGCAAAATGTTCGGAAAGTTCCACGTTTATGCGGGTTCCGAACATAATCATCAGGCGCAAAAGCCCGAAGTTTTCGAAATAAAGGAGTAGGCATATGGCAGCAGTTTCTTATTACGGCACGGGCAGAAGAAAAAGCGCGGTTGCGCGCGTGTATCTTGTTCCCGGCAAAGGAAAAATTATCATAAACAAGCGCGAAATCGATGATTATTTCGGGCTTGACACACTTAAACTTATTGTTCGCCAACCGCTTGAACTTACGGGAACAACGGCAAAATTCGACATCAAAGTTAATGTTTTCGGCGGCGGTTACACAGGACAGGCGGGCGCGATTCGCCACGGCATTTCACGTGCGCTGCTTGTTGCGGACGACGATTTCCGCGCTCCGCTCAAAAAAGCAGGATTTTTAACGCGCGACCCTCGCATGAAGGAGCGCAAAAAATACGGTCTCAAAGGTGCAAGACGCGCACCCCAGTTCTCCAAGCGTTAATGAACCGGCTCGCGCAAACCGCGCAGGGCTGCGACTTACCTCTCGAAAACCCTCGGCATTCCGCCGGGGGTTTTCGAGATATTCGCGCTTATGCTAAAATCAACCTGTTTTTGGACGTTCTCGCCAAGCGCGAGGACAGCTACCACGATATTTTTTCCGTGATGCAAACCGTCAGCCTTTGCGACGATATTCATATTAAAAGGGTCGCGCCTTGCGAAGGCGAGCAAATTCGCCTCACATGCAACGACCCGACCCTCCCCACCGATAAGCAAAATCTTGTTGTACGAGCGGCGAACGCGCTTGTTCGCACAAGCGGCATCCGCGACGGAATCGACATAAATCTGACAAAGCGAATCCCTGCGGGGGCTGGTCTTGCGGGCGGAAGCAGCGATTGCGCCGCAACGCTTTCGGGCATCAACGAGCTTTTCGACCTGAAAATCCCGCACGAACAGCTTATGAAAATTGCAAAATCTCTCGGCGCGGACGTACCGTTTTGCCTGACCGGCGGCACTGCAATAACCGAAGGAATCGGCGAAAAAATCACGCCGCTCGAGCCGCATCCGCCGGCGTACATCGTTGTTGCGTCGCCGGGCATTCATGTTTCAACCCCGGAAACATTCGCGCGACTTAACGCCGCAAATTTCAATAATGTGCCGGCAAAGGAAAAATTTTTATCGGCATATTCGAAAAAAAATATTTCGCAAATTGCAAAATCGCTGTACAATGTATTCAGCTCAACAATCGCGCATCCCGAAATTTTCGATTTAATTGCGCGTTTTGAGGCTCTCGGCGCGGAAGGTGCGCAAATGAGCGGCACAGGTTCTTCTGTTTTTGCGTATTTTTGCGAAAAATCCACAGCCGAAAAAGCCATCTCCCGGCTGCAATGCAAGGCTTTCCTTTGCACCCCGGTAAACTGAAAGGAATGACCGCTATGAAAAAACTACTTATGTTATTTGCCCTGCTTTCGATGTTCGCCCTTCCCGTGACCGCGCTTGCGCAAACGCAGACTTTCCGCGATGTTCCGACGTCGCATTTTGCCTTCGACGCAATCCACTGGGTTTCCGACCCTGAAAACGGCTCGTTTATGGTGGGCGACGCGGGAAATAATTTTCACCCCGGCCGCCACATAAACAAATTTGAAGCCGCACAAATTTACGCAATGGCGGCAGGATTTCGCCATGTAACGCACGGTTTGCCCGAATCGGAACGTGCGGTTTTTGCGCGTTCGTTTGAAACATGGTTGCCGCTTTTAAATGAAATGGCGGACGAATATTCAAGTTGGAGTCGCACCGTTGACAGGGAAATTGCGTTTCTGCTGTACCGCGAAATTTTAACGCCGGATGACGTTCGAAACTTCGTTACGCGCACAGATACAACCGAACAACGCGCGTTCTTAACGCGCCAACAAGCCGTAGCATGGATATTGCGCCTTGCGGGCGAAAGCGATGCCGTCGCGGCATTTGCTCTGCCGCCGGCAACGCCCTTTCTTGATGACGCACAAATTTCGCACGTATATCGCCGATACGTCTATCATGCGCGCGACCTCGGAATCATCACGGGCGACGGCGGTTACATGAACCCCGTCGCGCATCTTACCCGCGCGGAAATGGCGGTGGTTTTCCGGAACGCACTTGCCGAAAAACCCGAAAATACGCCCGATACCGGTCAAACAACGGCGGTTTCCGGCACAATTTCAAGCGTACATCTTGATACACATGTCGGCATAACCTCGGACGCCGGCACAAATGTCTTCCCCGTCGCACGGACTGCCGTGGTTATGCTCGACAACGCGCAACGTTCCGTCGCATTTTTGCGCGAAGGAATGGCGATTGCCGCACTGGTTGACGAGCAAGGGAATATCATAAGCCTTTCGGCGCGCTCAATTGAGGAGCGCGAGCGCGTGATTCAAGGCATAATAACGGACTTCGTTCCGCCCCAATCCCCCGGCGGAATCCCCATGCTCACAATAGAAAATCCCTACGGCGACAGCTTCGAACTGCGAATTTTGCCGGCAACGCAATTTGTGCGCAACAACGCACCGTTGCTTGGCCTCAATGGACTTCGTATAGGCGACGCAATTACCGCCGAACTTTATACCGATTCCGTTTCGCGTGCCGCCGCGTTGGGTTCAACGAGTGTCGTGCGAGGTCGCTTGACCGAAATCCGCATTACCGAGCGCATCTCCGAAATAACCCTCGAACTTGAGGAAGGAATCGCAAGTTATTTCATCCGCCCCGAACTCTTCGATGTATACACATTGCGCGTCGGAATGCATCTTTCCGTAGAACTCGACAGCAGTGAGGTAATGTACGTCAATTTTGTGTAAAAAAAGCGAAAATCTAAACAACCCGCGAAAAAGGGTGGTGAACCATGGCGCAAGAAATGAGAAAATCATTTGCATCAATGCCGAAACCTATAGACCTTGACGCACCGTATAAACCAAACACCCCTTACATGCCCGACGAGTCGATAAAACGGCGAGTCGTGCCTGATTTTGATGCGCCGGCGTCTGATGAACGCTACGAAACACGACGAATTCCGAGGGAAAATGACGACGCTCGCTACGAAACTCGACGGATTCCGCGCGACGAAGGCCGCAGAGAAGAAAGCCGGTACGAAACCCGTCGGCTTCCTCCCCCGCCCGGCGCGAAAAAAAGACGCCGACCGCCACAGGAGCAATCCGCGCGGCCGCGCCGCCAAAAAAGCATACTTCAAGGGCATAACGTACTTCAAAGATTGTCCGGATTAACCTCCGGATTAGTAAATTTCAAAATAAATCCGATGATTATGAGTATCGTCGGTTGGAGCGTCGCGGGCATTGCGTTAATCGGATTTGCGATTTGGTTTATAACTGGACTGCTTGTTGATAACGCATATGCGGTTCTTGTAGACGGTCAACATTTCGGATACATTCGCAAGGTGCCCGACCTTACTTCCGAAGGCTTTCACGAAGAAGCCGTTCTTCACCTGCAAGCGGCGCGGGGAAACGTGCGGGTACAGGTGAACCAACGAGTCACGATTGAATCTGCTCGCGCACCCGCTCGAAGCCTCGAATCGCGCGGCGATGTTATCGGGCGCATCCATCGCGAAGCATTTACTTTCACGCTTGCAGCGCATGAAATTTGGGTAAACGGCAACTACGAAGCAATACTTCGCACACAATCCGACCTCAACCACGTCACGTTCATGCTTCAGGAACACTGGTGGAATGACAACACCGTTGAGGCGGAATTTGTCACCAATTGGGAAGTTCGAACGGTATATGTTTGCCCCGAAACAACGGAGTTTGACACGCCCGATTCAGCATATTTCCGGCTCGACCGCCGAACATGGCAAACTTATGCGTACATCGTTGCTCGCGGCGACACCTTGGACGCAATCGCGATACGTTTCGGCACAGACATTTCCCGCATTATGGAGCGAAACGGTCTCACAAGCACCACAATTTTTCCCGGCGACACTCTTTTAATTTACAGAGAAATGCCGCTTCTTGCCGTACGAACATTTGACGAAACTCATTGGGACATACCCATCGAACCCCCTGCCGAAAGAATTCACAATGCCGATTTGCCCCACGCCGCCACAAATGTTATTCAGCAGGGACAACCGGGCATGGCGCGGGTAGTCGAGCGCGTCACCAGCATAAACGGCGTGGAGCAATCACGCGAAGTTCTCGACCCGGAAGTAATAATCGAACCTATTCCCGACATCACGGAGGTCGGAACCGGCGCGGCAACAATCGAACGCCGTTAGCGCACCAAGCGCGCAATGAACACCGGGGACATGTGCGAGTTGCCGCACGTTCCCTCGAAGCCGGTCACAGTTGTAACAACAAAATCGCGCTTAACAGCAGCAGAGAGCGAAGTGAACGTTTTCCGTTGCGTGCGCGATTTTAAATTGTATCAAATTGATTCACTAACGGATTGGGGGCAAACAAAGCCCCCAAAAAAATTTTATTCATTTGAAGGAGGCTTCCGATGCCTGCAAAAATTTTGGTTGTTGACGACGAAAAAACGATTGTTGACATTTTGGCGTACAATTTGCGCAAGGAAGGCTACGATGTAATTGAGGCGCATGACGGAAAAAACGGGCTTGAACTCGCGGTTTCGGAAAATCCCGACCTCGTTATTTTGGATATTATGATGCCTGGGCTTGACGGGTACGAAGTGTGCGGGCGGCTTCGTAAAATCAGCCAGGTTCCGGTAATTATGCTTACCGCCAAGGCCGAGGAATCCGACAAGGTACTCAGTTTCGAAATCGGCGCGGATGATTACATTACAAAACCCTTCGGCGTGCGGGAAATGCTTGCGCGGGTTATGGCAAACCTGCGGCGCGGAAACATGGCGCAGCCTGTTTCGAACGGCACGAACGCACTTGTTTTCGGCGAATTAACCATCGACCTTGATATGTTTGAAGTGGCTCGCAACGGCGAAGCCATTGATTTAACTCGTCGCGAATTTGAACTCGTAAAATTTTTAGCAACGCAAAATAATCAAGTTTTCACGCGCGAAGCATTGCTCGAAAAAGTTTGGGGCTATGAATACTTCGGCGACGTGCGCACCGTTGACGTTACAATTCGGCGTTTGCGCACAAAACTTGAAACCATGCCCGACCACCCCACGTACATTTTAACGAAACGCGGCGTCGGCTACCATTTTACGCAGGAGTTCGGGGATGGGCTTGCGTAGCATCAAAACAAAATTGATTGCAATATATGCTGCTGTCGTTCTTGTTGTTATGACCGTAAGCGGCACTTTTATGTTGCTTTCCGTTCGTGCAATCGAAATCGACCAAACGCACAACGCCCTTCGAAGCACCGCCGTTTTAATAAACGAGCGCATCGTTCAAATGTACGAACGCGCTTATTTCGGAACGGCTCCGGAGTGGAATTGGCTCGGCGGATACGATATCGAAGGCGTAATTTTAAGCGACGCGGGTCGGGTTCTTGCTCCGGCGGAATTTATCGGCATGAATTTCAACGACACCGCTCTTGCCGCCGCTTTAACCGGCGCGGAATCGTTCAATGTCGGAAGCCTCGGCACAGATATGCAGGGCGCGGAACATCAATGGTTCACCTTTGCAATGCCCGTTGAAACCGACGGCGAAAATTTCGTTATTTACACGCGCCTTAACATGCGCGCAATGAACGAAAACCTGTTTCGCTTAACTCTCACCCTCGTAACGACGGTTTTAATCGCCCTCGTTGTAACAGTAATTTTTTGGTTTTTTCTCGGAAGCACACTGGCAAACCCGATTGTCGCCCTCACCAAGCACGCAAAGGCTCTGGCGCAGGGCGATTTTTCTCGTGAAATCGAAACCACCGGCGACGACGAAATCGGGCAGCTCGCGCGAGATTTCAGCAATATGTCAAAGGAACTTCGCGCAACGCTCGGTCGCATCGCAAGCGAAAAAAATAAAAGCGACGCGATTTTGCAAAACACTTCTCACGGCGTTTTGGCCTATGACATCAACGGCCGGCTTCTTCATGCGAATCCGGCAAGCGGCGAGCTTCTTCACGGCATAGATATTGCAAACACCGACGCAAACGCCGTATTTTCTTTCTTCGGATTCGACCCGGACGACGTTACCGGAATGAAACAGGGCGAAATTCGCGAAGCCGTTTACGAAAACGACGAGCTTTACATTTACGCCTGCGTGACCGCCTACACAAGCGAAACCGACGTTGTTGACGGCTTCGTTATCGTGCTGCAAGACATCACGCGACAACAAAAACTCGACAACATGCGCAAGGAATTTGTTGCAAACGTATCGCACGAACTTCGCACGCCGCTCACAAGCGTGAAAACATACACCGAAACCCTTCTCGACGGCGCGATTAACGACCGCGAAACCGCCCTGCAATTTTTAAAAGTAATCGACGACGAGGCAAATCGAATGTCGCTTCTTGTGTCCGATTTGCTGGAACTCTCCCGCATCGACGCCAAGCAAACCACCATCGAAACCGACGTTGTTGACCTCGTTGCATTGTTGCGCCTCGCGATTCGGCAAGCAATTGTCCTCGCCGAGCAAAAGGGGCAGGAAATCGAGTTCTCGCCGCCGGAAACCGTTTGCTTTATCGAGGCAAACGCCGCGCGAATCAACCAGGTAATCTCAAATATCGTTTCAAATTCAATCAAATACAGCCCCGAAAAAACCACAATAAAAATTCGGCTCGAATCAACCGAAAAATTTTATCGCGTTTTCATCACCGACCAAGGCATGGGCATTCCGCAAGAAAGCCTCAGCCGCATTTTCGAACGCTTTTATCGCGTTGATAAAGCACGTTCGCGCTCAATGGGCGGCACCGGTCTCGGCCTCGCAATCGTACGAGAAATCATGGAGGAACACTGCGGCAAGGTTTATGCGTCAAGCCAGCCCGGTCAAGGCACAACGATGATTTTACGCTTCAACAGAATGGTGGAGTAGCGCGCCAAGCGCGCATTGAACGCCAATAGCAGCAGTGAGCGAAGCGAGCGTTTCCCGCTGCGCGGAGACACATGACGGCAACGACACATTCCCTCGAAGCCGGAGCAGCTTCCTGTACAATAAAAAATTCAGCAGCAAGGGGAATAATATGAAAATTAAAACAATTCCCGCAATAAAATCCGCAATAATTCTCGTCCTTGCCGCGTTAGCGGTTTATCAAGTGAGCCGATTATGGCTTGTCGAACTTGTGGACGGGAATTTTTTTCTGTATTTGCAGGCGCGTTTTCCGAACGCCGTTCCCGACGGGCAAAGTGCGTTCACACGCCCGTATCGAATCGTGCGCGGAAACGGCGACGTCTTTGAAATTCGTTACAGCGGCATCGCCGCGTCCGACGAATGGGCTTTTGGTCAAAACGCGCTTCGCTCGGTTTTGCGCAGCGGCGTTTTTGTTGATGAACCGAATGTTCCGCCGCTAAAAATCATCTCCGGTCGCCCCGTTTTGGTGTACGAATACGCATTTGATATGTGCGTCGAAACTTTTGCGAAAGCTCTCGGGCGACGAAACGCCGATTTGTTCACAAATGCCGGCATCGAAACATTTAACACCATTGCAATTCGTCCGCCCGACCCCCAAATGCCCGAGCCGATTCTCAACCTGTGGGTTATCAGCGACGCCCGCATTTGGCACTTTTTTTTACCCAACGCAGTCGGTTACGAATTTGAAATTCGCGAACCAAATCCCTTCACCTTAAATTTCACCGCCTCCGAAAACGGCTTCGTGCCGCAAATTCCGCACGGCGGCTTTGTGTACAATCGAATTCGCGCCGAAAATCCCTTCCGCGACCCGCAGGGGCTTTTTCGCGTTTCGTATATTCGCAATCGCGTCGAACCTTTTTTCGACAACCCGTCTGCAATTGTTCCGAGTATGCGCGAAGTTTACACCTTCACAACGCGCACAACCATGGTGCGCTACCTCGAAAACGCCGTTCTCGAATACACAAGTTTTCGCACGCTCGGGCGCACCGCCCAAAGCTATCTCATGGCTGATTTTTCCGCCGCGCTTGCCTTCATCGCATCCGACCCGCATATCGCAAATCAAGAAGTTTTCCTGCGAAATCACGAGCCGCGCGGTCGCGGACATATTTTCTTTTTCGACTATGTAATCGACAATCGCCCCCTCGTTTTAACCGAAACTTGGCCCACAGGGCAAAATTGCAACGACCCCCTGCTCTCCCCCGTAGAAATAACCGTGGAGTACGGGCGCGTTACGCGCTACAGACGCCTCGCCTACACATTTCATATTGCCGAACCCGCACGAAAAAATCCCACGCCCCCCGACGAATTTTTCTCTCTCGGATTTCCCATAAGCGGGTCGCCGGAGATAGAACTTTCGGTGCTGCTTCTCGGGGAGTGAGGACGCGGGGGAATTTTAAAACGCGCTTACGTTTGTTGTGAAATTTTTTTGCGACGCGCGGGAAGTGGTTGCGCTTGTCTTGCTTCGCAAGCCCAACGCCAACCACATAACCCGCTCGTTCGCAAAAAATTCCCCAACTGCACTAATCGCGCGTTTTAAAATTCCCCCGCACCCTCCTTCGCACAACCCGCAAATACCGAAAGCCGCCCGGCTGTAGGTAGGAAATTAGTTGAACGCGCAAGCGCGTAAAGGATACCGAAGACACGTGTTGGCAGCGGAAACATCTTCCCTTTCCTTCCGCCTTTTTCTTTTCTGCAAACCTTACAACTACGCCGCGAATGTTACAGAGCGCGGGATGCCCGCGAGGTGTGGGGCATGTTTGGGCTTCGCGGGTAGCGAAGCCAAACACGCCCCACCCCTCGCTATACACCCCGCAATCTGAAAAAGGAGTATTTTATGGAATGGGAACGCGCAAAAAATTTTATTTTAACGGCGTTTATTTTGCTGAATCTCGGGTTGGCATTTCTTTTGCATTTGGAAAATCGGCGTTTCGCGCTTACCGGCGACAGGGTGAGTACGATAAATGAAGTTTTAGCGAATAATAATATACACTTGTATACGTCGCTGATTCGGCGATTTCCGCCGATGCCGCATTTGGATATTTCGGGGCATTATTACGATATTGATTTATTGTTGGAAATTTTTTTCGGCGACGCGGATTTTTTTCGACGCGAAACCGAGACCGGGCATTATATATTTGAAACCGAGGGTGGCGCGTTCGGACGTTTGGAAATTTTGAACGGTTTTGTGACCTTTGACAAGCGCGATGCTTTAGGAGAAAATAGCTTGGCGGAAATTTCGCGAGCAGACGCGATTGGTGTTTCCGATGAGTTTATTGCCGAATGGTTTCCGGATTTTGTGCACGACCATATCTTTGATGATTTCGGCGGTGTGAGAATAATTTATCGTCAGGAATATCGCGGGCGGCTGATTCACTCGAACTATATCGACTTTTTCGTTACGTCGCGCGGGGTTGAGTGGATAGAAATGCAGTTCGGGCAAATTATCGGGCACAGTACCGGCTCACGAATGATTTTCGCCCCGGATGAAGTGCTGCTTACATTTATGCAGCGCGTACAGCACAGGGCGGCGGATACGCCGTACTTTATAAGTCATATTGATATTGTTTATTTGCAGGAATATGTTTCCGATGAGCGGGGTTCGGTGTATCCGGCAGTGCCGTTTTATCGTATTTTTGTATTGGATAATGATTTGGAATTTCTGATAAATGCTTATACGAATACAATAATAAACTGAACGCGAATCAAAAATAACAAGGGGGAACGACCGGTGACTGTAAAGCACACAATTTTGGCAGTTGACGATATTCCGTCGAATTTGGTGATTCTCACGGAAATTTTGAAAGATACGTATAAGGTTGTTGAGGCGGAAAGCGGCGCGGAAGCGTTGGAGCTTTTAAGCCGCATACAGCCGGACCTTCTTTTGTTGGACTTATCTATGCCCGATATGGACGGCTTTGAATTGCTCAAGCGGATTCGCGAGTATAAAAATTGCGAAACGATTCCGGTAATTTTTGTGACCGCAAACGACGATGCCTATTCTGAGGAAAAAGGACTCCGGTTGGGCGCGGTTGATTATTTGCGCAAGCCGTATGTGGCAAACATGATTCGGGCAAAAGTGCGTAATCATATCGAGCTGAAAATTTATCGCGACGACCTCGAAGCGACTGTTGCGGCGAGAACAAAAGAGCTTGAAGAACGCGCGCAACAGCTTTACGAGTCGCACAGTGCTACTATTATGGGGATGTCGTTGGTTTCGGAAAGTCACGATAAAATTACAGGGGCGCATTTGTTGCGCTTAAAGAATTTAACGGGTATTCTTGCGCGGCATTTTGCGAAAAAGCATCCCGATATTTTGAGCATGAAAACGGCGGATACAATTACGATGTATTCTCCGCTGCACGACATCGGCAAGGCGGGGGTGTCGGATGCCATTTTGAAAAAGCAGGGCAAACTCACGAATGAAGAATTTGACCAAATGAAGGGGCATACAACAGGCGGCGCAAATCTTTTGCGCGACCTTGCAAAAATAAGCCCGAGCGAAAGCGGCCACATGAAAATTGCAATCGAAATCGCCGAGTGCCACCACGAACGCTTCGACGGCACGGGTTATCCGAACAGGTTGCAAGGCGATGAAATTCCGATATCGGCGCGAATCGTTTCAATCGCCGATATATACGACGCGCTTCGTTCGTCGCGGCCGTATAAGGAAGGGTTCACGCACGAGGAAGCGATGAATATAATCTTAACCGGCGACGGACGAACAGTGCCGTCGCATTTCGACCCGTTGGTATTGCAGGCATTCAGCGAAACCCACGAGGAACTCCGCGACGCATACGACGCAAATCCGGACCCGCATATCGCGGAGATGCTTTGACGCGGCAAAGCACAACCGGTATAATGTAATAAGTGACGAGGCAGGGGGTTGCAGGCAATATGACTTTTTCGCATTATGACTTAGGGGGCCTTGAAAAAGGTATAACGATAGAAATTACTCTGAACGGCAACGTGGCCAATGTATTTCTCATAGACCACGAAAATATGTCAAAATATATAAAAGCGAAACCGTTTAAGGCACTCGGCGGCCGAATGACGTTTTCGCCTATTCGCATACAAACAATTTACGCCGCACATTGGCACTTGGTAATTGATTTGCCCGCCGGTACAGGGATGGTTAAAGCAGGGTATCGCGTATTGAGGGGCGGTGCGCCGAATATAAGCACCAAACCCGACATTTTCCGCCCGACGGAAGCGCAACTTGCGGCTGCGGCGGCAGCAGCAGAAGCCGCGAAAGCAAAAGTCGCAAAAGCTGCCGCTTCGGACGGCGCGAAAAAAGAGCCTGAAGTCGGACTCGAAGGAGTTTCGGGCGTTACCGTTACGTGTCCGAGTTGCCATGCATCAACGGTGCTCGGCAAGTTTTGCATGGAATGCGGATTGACGCTTCAAAAAGGTTGCCCGTCCTGCCATACCGTGAATCCGTTGCAAAGTAAATTCTGCGTGGAGTGCGGTACAAAAATATAAAAATGCCCGAACGCGAATTTAACATCAACAGTAAACGATTCCCGTTGCGCGGGTATGTGTGTGATTTGTTGTGCTTTTCTGCGAAATAAAAAAAGCCGGATTCGAGACCTCGGCTTCTGTGTCAGTTTCGGGAAGTTGTCGAAACGCTGTTACACGTCAAATATATCCCGCAAAATTTTGAGGGTCACAAGTGCGTCCGCGAATGCAAAAAGTTCAATTTGACGAACAAGCACCTTTGTTTCGGGAATCCTTTCGATTTCGGGGATAAGTTGAGCGCAGGAAGCATCGCTTTCGGCTAAAGCGGATTCAAGTTTGTTAAAAAGCGCGGCGGTAGCGTCGCGAGAAAGCGGAACAAATATCGTGCTGTCGTTTAAAACGCCCGACGCCGCAATTTCTGACAAAACGCGGTCAAGTTCCGCCTCCATGTCCTGCAAGTCGGATTCTTCGGGGGCTTGCCTGTCGCGAAGCCTCTGTTCAACTTTAAGCGCGATTTCACGCAAACCGTCCTCGTCGATTAGCGCGGCGAGGCTTTTTAATGTGTGCGCAATTCTGTGCGCCGTCGCGAGATGGTTCGCCTCAATTTCCGCCCGCAAATCGTGAATTGTGTATCGTTGCGCCTTTGCAAAATCGCGGCGGTAACGCGCCATTTCACTTGTCACTGCTTTTTCCCCCCGATAACATTCTCAATCCTTTGAAGCACGTCAGCCTGAACAAACGGCTTTTCGATATAATCTGCCGCGCCGAGCGCGAACCCTCGCTCTTTATCCGCCTCTTCTGTTGCGCCGGATAAAAATATAACGGGTATTTGCTTGTTTTCCTGCCTTAAATTTTCCAGAACTTCAAAGCCGTCCTGCCCCGGCATTTTTACGTCGAGCAAAATCAGGTCGATATTTTGACGAAGCACAATTTCTAAGCCGTCTTTGCCGGTTTTGGCGGCTTTTACGCCGTACAGCGGCAAAAGCATTTGCGATAATGCGGAAATTATCATCGGGGTGTCGTCGATAATCAGAATTGTGAACCTCCGTTCGCTATCAAAACCGGCAAGCGAAGCAGTCTGTTCATTTTGGGTTATTATGCCGTTTTTCTCCACCAAAACCCCTCTTTTCAAAAATTTTGCGTATTTTTAATGATTTTATTCAATAAATTCGTAATCGTCAAGCATTTTGTTAAAAACCTGCCGGTAATAGTTTGGTTACCGAATAAGTTTGCATAAATTCTAAAAAAATCATAAAATTGCGTAAAACGAGGAGGTCTTTATGCCGAATCAAAACAGGACTCCCATTCGTAACGCATTGGAAGAACTTGAGGAGAACCGCATCATCCCTTTTGATGTGCCGGGACACAAACGCGGCAAAGGAAACAGCAATTTGCGTGAATTTTTGGGCAAAAAATGCCTTTCTATTGACGTAAATTCCATGAAGCCGCTCGATAATTTATGCCATCCGGTTTCCGTTATAAAGGAATCGGAAGAACTCGCCGCTGCCGCATTCGGAGCGGCTTATGCTTTTTTATTGGTCGGCGGCACTACAAGCGCGGTGCAGGCCATGGTTTTTTATGCCGTTAAGCGCGGCGAAAAAATTATTTTGCCTCGAAATGTGCATCGCTCGGTGCTTAACGCGCTTGTTTTGTGCGGCGCGGTGCCGGTTTATATTCCGTGTCGCACCTGTGAAAAATTGGGCATCGGGTTGGGAAGCTCCGTCGGCGAAGTTGAACGCATCATTCGGCAAAATCCCGACGCAAAGGCAATTTTGATTAACAACCCCACGTATTACGGCATTTGCTCGGACGTCGCCGGCATTGCGAAACTCGCGCACGACAACGGCATGTTGCTTCTTGCTGACGAAGCGCACGGGACGCATTTTTATTTTGCCGAAAATTTGCCGCGCGCCGCAATCGCCGCCGGCGCGGATTTATCTGCCGTAAGTATGCATAAATCCGGCGGGTCGCTCACGCAAAGTTCGTTTTTGTTGTGCGGCGAAAACGTCAATTCGAGCTACATGCGTCAAGTCATAAATTTGACGCAAACAACAAGCGCGTCGTACATTTTGATGGCAAGCCTCGATATTGCGCGAAGCAATCTTGCCCTTCGCGGCAAAAAAATTTTCGCCGAAGTTTTGGAACTCACTGAATACGCCCGCTCCGAAATTAACAAATCCGGCGGATGGTACGCTTTTTCCGACGAAATTATCGACGGCGACACCGTTTTCGATTTCGACAAAACAAAACTTGCCGTAAACACTCTCGGCACGGGGCTTGCCGGCATCGAAGTTTACGACATTTTGCGCGACAAATACGAAATTCAAATTGAGTTCGGCGACATTGCAAATATTTTGGCATACGTATCAATCGGCGACAATTTCAAAAATATCGAAATGCTGATAAGTGCGCTTGCAGACATCCGCCGGCGGGGTGCGCAAGGCGCACAGCAGACACCGGGGGCAAATGCACAAGACGATAACATTCCCTCGAAGCCGGAACAAACTACGCCCGCTTCGGACGCCGGGCAGGTTCGTATGGCGGAATATATTTCGCCCATTGTGCGGCTTGCTCCGCAGGACGCTTTTTACGCCGCAAAAAAAAGCCTGCCCATTGAGGAATGTGCAGGAAAAATTTGCGCCGAGTTTGTAATGTGTTACCCGCCGGGGATTCCGATTGTCGCGCCCGGCGAGGAAATTACGCCGGAAATTGTACAATATATAATTTACGCCAAGGAAAAAGGCTGCTCGCTTACCGGCCCGGAGGATATGCGGGTTGAACGAATAAATGTAATTGAATCGTAAGCATCACGCGGTTTTCCAACGTTTAAGCGTCGGAAAAATCGCCATTATTCGCGCGCGGGCGTCGTCGTCGCTTTTGTCGCCGTCTTGCTTCCACCACGGAATATTGCTTTCCACGGCTTGCTCAAGCGTCGAGCTGTAAGTAAATTTGCCGCCTTGCCAACAGTGCGTGCAGTAATCTTCGCTTGCGCCGCCGCAGGATTCCGTGCCGAAATCCTCGGGCTTCGCCATAGGCATGTAACATGATTGGCATCGTTTTTCCATAAATACATCTCCTTTGAAAAATTTTTTTGTTTCGCAAATTATAACACGAAAATGAAACCTTCAAAACGCGCGAAGCGCGTTTTAATATTTTTGTCGAACTTTTTTTAAAAAGTTCGCAAGGGGTTCGGGGACGGAGTCCCCGAAAGCATAAAGGAGCGAAAAAATGGAACTGTGGTTCAGCGAAATGCACACGCCGAATGTAAAGTTGTCAATCAAGGTGACGCGGCAGTTGTGTTGCGTGCAAAGTAAATTTCAGCGTATCGAGGTGTTTGAGTCGCCGGAGTTCGGGCGATTTTTAACCCTCGACGGCTTTATGATGCTTACCGAACGCGACGAGTTCATTTATCACGAAATGATAACGCATGTTCCGGTGGCGGTGCATCCGCAGGCGGAAAATATTTTGGTTGTCGGCGCGGGCGACGGCGGCGTAATGCGCGAGCTTGCAAAATATTCCGGAATAAAAAAAATCGACGTAGCGGAAATCGACGCCGAAGTTGTGCGCGTGTGCAGGGAATTTTTGCCGCAAACCGCCTGCGGTTTTGACGACCCTCGCGTAAATATTTTTTACGAAGACGGCTTAAAATTTGTGCGCAATCGCGAAAACGAATACGATATTATAATTGTCGATTCAACCGACCCTTTCGGCCCCGGCGAAGGGCTTTTTTCCATGGAATTTTACGGCAACTGCTTTCGCGCGCTTCGCGACGACGGAATTTTAATCAATCAGCACGAAAGCCCTTTTTACGATAAAGACGCGCAAACGGTACGGCGCGTTCACAAGCGCATTGTGCAAAGTTTCGAGGTGAGCCGCGTGTATCAGGCGCATATTCCCACGTATCCGTCGGGGCATTGGCTTTTCGGATTTGCGTCGAAAGGTCTTCATCCCGTTCGCGATTTAAAGCCGGAAAATGCCGTCGCCGGAAAAACACGCTATTACAGCACAAACTTGCACAAAGGTGCTTTTTTACTGCCGGTTTATGTGGAGGAAATGCTTTCGGAAAGCGAGTGAGGGAATTTCCGAAAAATCGAAAAAACCTATCGGCAACCATACCAATAGGTTTTTACCGAGGTGTGAAACATAACGAACGCTCGTGTCGAACAGCAACCTCGGTGCATTTATATAAACAGAGCATCGGCTCCTACTTCATACTACGGGACAACTTGCGCGAGTGTTACAAGCCATGTAAAATGATTCCGCACAAAGCAGTTTTGCTTTCGGCGCGGAAAATTTGCTGTACATCGGAGGCGTAAATGTTACTCGGAACAGACCCGGATAAACACTTGGATAAATCTGAATATAAAGAAATTTTGGGCGGCTTGGAAGATAAATTAACGGAGCTTCAGCAACGGGTTCGCGAGGCGGGGCTTCGTGTGGTAATCGTATTTGAAGGTTGGAGCGCGGCGGGCAAAGGAACGCAAATTTCGCGTCTTGTTAATCCGCTCGACCCGCGATATTTCGACGTTCGCACAACCGGCAAAATCACGGAAGACAAGCAAATGCGCCCGTTTTTATGGAGTTTTTGGTCGTATCTGCCGCCGAGCGGTCAAATTGTAATCATGGACAAAAGTTGGCATCGGCTTATTTTGCCCGAAAGCCGCGAAAGTTGGCCGCTTTCAAACATGGAAATGCACGGCTTTTATTTCGATGTAAACGCCTTCGAGCGGCAAATTGCCGACGACGGCTATTTGATTATCAAATTGTTTTTGCACATCAGCAAAGACGAACAGCAGCGTCGTTTACAGGCTCTCGACAGCGACCCGTCAACGGCGTGGCGCGTCACTGCGCAAAATCGCGAGCAAAACAATGATTACGACGAACATCTGCGGTCTTATGAAAAAATGCTCAAAATGACGGATTCGCCCCACGCGCCCTGGACAATCATAGAATCTAACGACCGCCGTTTCGGCGCAATAAAAATGTTACGAACGGTTACGGAAGCAATCGAAACGCGCCTGAACGCAACCGACAGCCCCATCCCCTCCCCTTTCGAAAACAGCGAACCCGTTCCGCGTATTTTGCAAAGCATCGCCCCCGACGAAAATATCAAGGAATACAACGAGCAGCTCGAACATTATCAGCAGAAATTGCGCGCGCTTACAAATAAAATGTACGCAAAACGTCGCCCGGCAGTAATCGTATACGAAGGCTGGGATGCGGCGGGCAAAGGCGGAAACATCAAGCGGCTTACGTCGGAAATCGACCCGCGCGGTTATGCGGTTGTGCCGGTTGGCGTTCCGCGGCAGTACGAATCCGCGCGGCCGTATCTGTGGCGTTTCATGGTCAAAATGCCCAAAGACGGACACCTGACTATTTTCGACCGTTCGTGGTACGGGCGCGTTTTGGTTGAGCGCGTGGAAGAGCTTACGCCGCCGCACATTTGGCAACGCGCTTATCGCGAAATCAACGAATTTGAGCAGCATTTGGTGGGGCACGGCACGGTTTTGCTGAAATTTTGGCTTCACATCGACAAGGACGAGCAGCTCCGCCGCTTCGAAAGCCGCCAAAACGACGCCGGCAAGATGCACAAAATTACCGACGATGATTGGCGCAATCGCGAAAAATGGGATTTATACGAATCTGCCGTTGACGAAATGATAATGCGTACACACACGCCCCATTCTCCGTGGATAATCGTCGAATCGAACAGCAAAAAATTCGCACGAATCAAGGTACTGAAAACCGTAACCGACGCTCTCGAAGACGCGCTTCAATAAGTGCGCCAAGCGCGCATTGAACGCCAATAGCAGCAGTGAGCGAAGCGAGCGTTTCCCGCTGCGCGGGGACATATGTGGTTTGCCGCATATTCCCTCGAAGCCGGAGCGGCTTCCTATGCAATAAGAACCTGCGGGACTCCGTCCCGCACGCGGCAAACAAAAGTTTGACCAAAACTTTAACAAAATCGCGCATTCGCGCGATTTCGAGTTTTTTGTCGAACTTTTTTCCAAAAAAGTTCGTGGGGGCTTGGGGGCGAAGCCCCCTAAACCGAAAGCCTGAAAAACAGAGGTCTGATATGCCGGATAACCCTAACGCAGGCCACAGACAGCGGCTGCGCGAGCGATTTCTTTCACACGGGCTTGATGCTTTTGCGGAACATGAGGTTCTGGAGCTGCTGTTGTTTTATTGCTATCCGCGCTGCGACACGAAAATTATCGCGAAAAAAATGCTTGCGACGTTCGGGTCGTTGCATAATTTATTTGAGGCAGATGCGAAATCGCTCACAAATACACTCGGCTGCACGGAAAATGTGGCCGTTTTTTTGAGCCTGATTCCGGCGGCGGCAAACCGATATTTTCGGAGTAAATGGGGCGAAAGCATTATTCTTGACGATGCAAAACTTGCCGGAAAATTTATTATCGACCTGTTCGTGGGCGAAACGGTTGAGAAATTTTATGTACTTTGCCTCGACAAAAAATTTAAGCTGATTAACACGGCGTTAATTTCGGAGGGTACGCTCGACGAAGCCGCTGTTTATCCGCGCGAAATAATGCGTGCCGCAATTCAAAATCATGCCGCCGGAATAATTTTGGCACATAATCATCCCGGCGGAACAATTCGCCCGTCGCGCGGCGACCTTGAAGTTACGCGCCGAATTGCCGAAGGCGCGGAAATTATCAATCTTGACGTAATTGACCATATAATTGCCGTCGGCGATACATACTATTCTTTTGCCGCCCGCGGACAGCATGTCGGGGGGTATTTTTGATGGAATTTTCGGAAAAATATAAAGTCCCCGAGCATATTTTTTGCTTGCTTGTCGGCGGAATTTATTTGTATTCGATTTTGCGCTCGGTTATAAACGCAACGTTTATCGACATGGGCGGGCTTGAGCTTTTCGCAGTCGGGATTTTTTCGCTTCTTTTGATGATGGTTTTTTTGTTCAACTACGCAACGCGGCTTATTTCGGTGCTGATTTTCGTAACCGGCGGATTTATTGTGCTTATAACTTGGGACCCGTACCGATACGAACACTTGTACGAGATGTTTTTAATCATCGGGGGGCAACTGCCGTACCGCCCGCAATTCGGCCCGACGATTGTTTTGATTCTGGCGATGCTTGTGTCGTTTGCGATTGTTGTTTTTATGGTGCATTGGTTTAATTTTTATGTTCTTGCGGCGGGCGGAACGGCGGCATTTTTGCTGACGTGGTTGCCGGGATTCTCGCGGGATGAATTTGCGTTTTTGCTTTTTTTTGCGGCGTTTTGCATGATTTTGATTCGCAAGGCGAATGTATCGGTTTCGAGCGTTTTTTCTGCCGTGCCGCTGTGCATCGCCGTTATTATTTTCACGAACGCCGTTCTGCCGAGGGAATCCGAACTTTTCGAACCGCGACAAATTTTCGAATCGACGCAGATTAACGATTTTTTTTACGAAATATTTAATCCTTCGCATTTTGCATTTCAGCAAACCGGATTTTCCGGCCCCGGCGGTCGGCTCGGCGGGCCGATTACGCCGAATAATCGTTACGTAATGACCGTTATTGCGCCGGGGCGAACGTATCTTGCCGGCGCGATAAGCAACGAATACGTCGGCGACCGGTGGCTGCGAAATCTCGCGGCGGGGGACATCTATACCCACGGCTTGCCGCCGGCACAATTCGAAATGCTTGAAACATCGGCGGCGTTGATTCGCGGTGCAACTCATGCCGACTATCGCGACGCAATTCAAATGATTCATCTCGGGTTGCCGCACACGGAAGTTCGGCGCGTCAACCCGACGGATTTTCCTGTTCTCGGGGTGGCGGAATTTTCGAATTTTAACCGCTTTGCCGGCAACGCGGGAGTAACGTTTCTGCCGGGCGAGCCGGAAATCATAATTTCACACATACTTGCCGCAGACTTCGACCGCATTATCAACCACGCGCAACCCTCCTCGCTGATTATGTTTTATTTGCATACATACATGCCGGTTGCGTCGGCGGAAATTCGGCAAAGCCCGAACAATCGCACGGGAACCGTTTTTCGTCCGCCGCGAGCGTTTTATTTGCGATTCAACGAAAATTCGCCGGATTATTCCGACGCGATTCAAATTTTGCCAACCGGCGACATGCAAACGCCCGGATTTATGTCGCGCGGCGCGGCATATCAAATGCAATTTTTGAACGTGAACACGGATTTGTCGTTCGTTGAGCATATTTTGCGCGAAGCCGGCGACGGGGTTTATGAAAATCGTTCGGCGGCGGAATTCCCCGCGTTTCACGGGCGCGGCGGCGTTCACGGCAGCATAATGCGGAGCGTTGAATATTCGACGCATATGCAAAATGCGCGAAATTCAGCCTTAGCGCGAACCATGCCGGAAACGCCGCTTTCCGCCGCCGAGTTCGCCGAACTTTTGCAAATTTACACGCCGCGCGATGCCAGAATCACGCCGCGATATATCGCAAATTCCGAACATTTTATGCAACTTGTTGACTCGTTTTCCCGGGAAATTTTAGCGCAATACGCTCGCGAGGTGCGGCAAAATTTTCTTGATGTTCCCGGAATCACGTCTCCGCGCGTACACGATTTAACCCACGAAATTATTCGTTATGCGCAAAATGACTTCGAGCGCGTTACGGCAATTCGCGACTACTTGTTGCAGTTTCCCTATACGTTCGACCCTGACCCCGTTCCGCGCGGAGTATGCTTCGTTGACCAATTTTTGTTCGAGGGGCAGGAGGGCTACTGCACGTATTTTGCAACGGCGATGGCCGTTATGTCGCGAATTGCGGGCGTTCCGTCGCGATATGTTGAGGGCTTTGTTCTGCCGCCGTCCGCTAATCCGCAAGAACCCGTTCGCGTAACAAATCGTATGGCGCACGCTTGGGCGGAAGTCTATTTGGAAGGCTTCGGATGGCACATAATGGAGGCAACGCCCACTTACGCATTTTTAATGAACCCCGACGCGCCCCCCGAAACCGCTCCCGGCGGCGGTTTCACGAACCCCTACTGGGTTGAACGGATGCAGGATTTAATGCCGGATTTCAACGATTTTGCAACGCCGCCGCCGTTTGAGTCGCCGGGGTTTGTTCCCGTGCCGCCCGCGCCGTTTGAGCCGGAAGAAGAACCGACCCTCACGCCGCGGCATCTCGCCGCACTGATTTTTGCGGGGGCGGTTCTTGCCGCGCTGATTTTTTTTGCTGCGTACAATATCAAGGCTCGAATTACCGTTCGTCGCGTGAAAAAACTTCCTCCCGGCCGTCAGGTTGAAATTTATTTCCGCGCAACAATGCGCATATCCGAACAATTCGTACCCCCTGCCCTGCCCGACGAAACCGAAAACGCATACGGCTTACGCGCCGGCAAACGATTCGCCTATCGCAGCGACACCGTTTTTTTCCGCGATTTAATCGCGCTTTACTACAAGGCAAAATATTCGCCGCGCGAAATAACGCCCGACGAAGCCGCTTTAATGCGCGAGGCTCATTCGGAAATGCTGTTTCTTTTGCGCGAAACGCGCCTGAAGTGGGTGTATTTGTACCTGTATCACGTGCGCGGCGTCGGAAAAATATATTTGCGAACAAATTTCAAAGAAAAAGGAAAAATTGAAAAATAACGCGATTTTGTGTAACAAAAATGCGTTCAAACCGGTATTATTATCGAACGCGCAAAATCAATCGGTAACCAACCGGCTCTTTGGGCAAAGCCCCAAAAAACAAATCTTGACATTCGCGTATTAAGTCATATAATACACACGAAGGAAGGTGACGAACCTGAGCATTATTTTTGAACTGCAAAACGTGCGAAAGATTTACAAAATGGGAACGGAGCGCGTTGTCGCGCTTGAAGATATATCGTTGACGTTCGAGCAAGGCAAAACTTATTGCTTGTTGGGAACATCGGGTTCGGGAAAATCCACGCTTTTGAATCTTTTGGCAGGACTCGAAAAGCCGACTTCGGGAAGCATAAAGTTCAAGGGTCGACCGCTCGAAAATTTGAGCGAAAAGCAGCTTACTTTGTACAGGCAAGGTTACATCGGTTTCGTGTTTCAATCGTATAATTTGCTGCCGACGCTTACCGCGCTTGAAAACGTCACGTTGCCGCTGATTTTTCGAAAAATCGGCTCATGGAAGCGAAAAAAAGCCGCGCTGAAAATGCTGAGGGCCGTTGGTTTGGGCAACCGATGGCAGCACAAACCGCACGAACTTTCCGGCGGTCAACAGCAGCGCGTATCGCTTGCGCGAGCGTTTGTAAACGAACCGCAGGTAATTTTTGCGGACGAGCCTACCGGAAACCTCGACACAAGAACCACATACGAAATGATGGATTTAATCACCGGAATGGCGCGGACGCGGGGGCAAACGCTAATCATCGTAACCCACGACAACGAAATTTCCGAATATGCCGACCAAATAATTCAAATGCGCGACGGCTTGGTTGAAAGCGTAAAAGAAAACGCCGCCCGGCAAACGCCGGTAATACAAGCGGATTCCGAAAAAAACGAAGAGGGGATAACAAAAAATGAAGAAAATCCTGATAATATCACTGATAATGTTGTTGCTGACAGCAGCAATGCCGCTGAATCTGTTGGCGATTGATTTCGATGATTGGGTTGACGTTGAACGCCTCGTGCGCGAGGCTGTTGAAGCGGAAAGAGCTCGCCAACAAGCCATCATCGACCAATTGCGCGACCAAATTGACAACGCCGGCGAGGGCAACGTGCAACTCGTTTCGCCGCACAATATCACGGCAGAACCCGGCGACGAACGCGAAATCACCGTAACCGTTCGTAACGTCGGTTCGCGTCCCGTGCGCAATTTATTCACGCTTGCCGTTCCGGCGGCCGGCGCGCCGTTCACGGTGGAATTTTTGCGAAATTCAAATTCTGTGTCGCAAATCGGCGCGAACTCACAGCGCACAATGACAATGCTGATTGTCGTTGACGAAAACGCCGACCCCGGCAGTTACGACCTGAGCTTAAACCACTTTTTTCGCGACGACATAGGCGAAACCGCCACTTCAACCGACAGAATTAACATACGAATCGGCGGCGAAGATGAAGGCGAGCCGACCCTTGAAATTCGAAATATGTCAGCCCCCGCCGCACAAATTTCGCCGGGGCAAACGGCAACGATTTCATTCGAACTGCGCAACACCGGCGACGCGGAAGCGCGAAATGTAAGCATCGTTGCAAACACCGCTGACGTTATCGACCCCATGACGCAAAGCGAAATCAGTATTCCGGTGCTTGCGGCGGGCGAAAGTCGCACGCTTTCTTTCGGCTTCAGCGCGACGGAAGACGCCTCAACACGAACATACAACATCCGCTTCACGGTAAGCTACCGAGCCGACGACGCAACTCGCACATTCGACCAAGTCGCGCCGCTTGCCGTTTACAATCCCGACGACGATGACGACGCCTTGCCGACTTTGGAAATCCGCAACATGAATGCCCCCACCGGTCGCATAAATGTTGACCAAACCGGTCATATCTCGTTTTCGCTGCATAACACCGGCGATGTCGAAGTTCGAAATATTCGCGTTGCGGCGTCTGTTCCCGAAGGCGCAAACGCCGTTGTGCCGATGGGTACAACGAACATGCAGGTAATTCCGAGCATCGCGCCCGGCGCAAGCCACGACGTTTCATTCGGGTTTTCGCCGACGTCATCGGCAATTACCCGCAGCTACGCCGTGCGTTTTTACACGACGTTTCAACTTGTCGGACGCGCCGGCGAAAATTTTTCGTTCGAGCAATTCGCGGCGTTTAACGTCTACAATCCCGACGATGACGACGATGACGACGCGCGGCAAATTCCCCGCGTAATTATTTCCGATTCCGTGGTTTACCCCTCCGTGCCGCGAGCCGGTCAGGAATTTGAAATGACAATCACCTTTCGCAACACAAATGCAACGCGCCCGGTAAATAATATTCGCATTCTCATGGAAGAAGTTCGTGCGCAAAATTTGCCCGGACATCAGCAGCAGGAGCATTTCGCGGGATTTAATCCGGTTGGCGGAAGCAACACGCTTTTCATCGACCGCCTCAGCCCGCGCGAAGAAATCACAAAAAATTTGCGATTTATAACTTCGGCGGATGCAACGCCGGGTATTCATAACATGCGCTTCGAATTTGATTTTCAGGACGACAACTTCCGCGAGCATAAATCCACGGAGCAAATCAGTATGCAACTCGCGCAAGTTATGCGCATGGAACTTACCGACGTAAACGTGTCCGACCATGTTATGGCGGGCGGCTCCGTGTGGTTTTCGTTCCGGGTGATTAACTCCGGCCGCGTAAACCTGTTAAGCACCCGCGTTCGCACCGAAGGCCCCGACGATGTAAGCGAAGCCGGCGGCGAAGAAGGCATGTTTATCGGCACAATTAACGCGCAGCGTTGGTCTAATTTTGAAGGACGCTTCGACGCCCCCCACGACCCGGGCGAGCATCAATTCGAATTTGTCATAACCGCCGAGGACAACACCGGCGAACCTATCGAACTTCGCCATCCGTTCACGCTTTTCGTAGAAGGCGGATGGGACGGAGGAGGCTTCGACGGCGGTTGGGGCGACGATTTCCACGGCGGCGGCGGACGACCGTTCCCCGGCGACGGCGGATGGGGCGACGGCATGGGCATGGGCGGTTGGGAAGAACCGAGCGAACGCGGCGCAATTGCAAATCTCGTTCGAAATATTTTTACGCGCCCGATTGCACCGGAATGGTGGGATTCGGAGTTCATGGGTGACTTCACGGCGGAATCCGCCGCAATGCACGGCATCGACTTCGAGCAGGCCGACCGCGGAATAAATTGGTTTGTTGTAATAATTCCGGGGGTTGTTCTTCTTGCCATCCTTGCAATCCCGATTACAATCTTGCTTGTGCGGAGAAGCAAACGGCGCAAACGCCTTCTTTTCGACGACGACGACGCATAGCAGTTTTGCAAGATGTGCGGAAAATTTGCGTACATGCATTGTGGTGCGCGACCGGTTGTTTTCGTGTGATTTTCCCGAAAACGACAACGAGCGCACCGCTTACAATAGTAGCGAACGGCATTGAGAACCGAGAAGGCGAGGCGGGAAATCGCGGGCTTCTGCGCGTTTTCCGCCGAAGCCTGAGCGGGCTTCTCAACGCCCTTCGCTATGCACAGCAAATTTTCCGTACCGAAGCAAAAACCAGTCGCACCGTACAACATTCATTCCCCGGCGTCAGGAGGCATCAATGAGCATATTTGACACCGTAGGCATGTGCCTGCGAAATTTATACAAACGAAAACTGCGTACATTTCTTACGCTTTTGGGCGTAATAATCGGTACGGGTTCGATTATTCTGATGATTTCACTCGGGCTCGGTACAAACGCGCAGTTCGCCCGAATGGCAGAGGACATGAACCTCAACATGACCGAAATTGAGGTTGCGCCGCAATGGGGCGGAACAATGTGGTCGCCGGACGGCGGCATGGTTGAAATGCATCAGCGCGACCTCACCGACGAATCCGTCGAGCGTTTTTTGCGCATACCCGGCGTTCGTACCGCAACGCCCATGATGTCAAGTTCAATCATGTTTCGCAGCGGCCCGTACACCATGATTACTCAAGTTGTGGGCGTTCGACCGGACGCGCTCGCCCTTATGGGACACAACATGGAATACGGGCGGCTTCTCACCGACGATGACGCCGAATTTACTTTCGTTTTCAGCACACGCAGCGAACGCGGTTTTTTTGACGCCTCCGACCGCACCGTTTGGAACAGCCCGCGCCAATGGGACCCGAGCGACGATTTGCCAACCCTCGTTGACATTTTCAACGACGACATTCGCATTTATTACGACGCCTCTTCTTTTTGGAACACTCGCGATTGGGGTCACGGCGGAAATGACGATTTCGGGTTCGACCTCGACGAAGGTTTTGTTGCCGCGCGTTCGTTTGACATAAATATCGTGGGCGTGATTGCCGCGCCCGTCGTTGACCTGCGTTGGGGCGGCGGGCAAACAATTTACACCGACATCGAAACCCTTCAAGCCCTCGTCGCGATGCAAAGCGAATCGGAGCGTCGCGCCGCCGAAGAAAGTGAACATGACCCGCGTTTTTCTGCGGTAATCGGCGGGCCGCGCCAAACGTACCAAGACGTTCGCGTCCGAACAACCTCCATGGATAACACCGCCGACATCGCCGAAGTTATTCGCGAGATGGGTTATCAGGTGTGGTTTCCGGGCGACTGGATTAACAATATGCGCGATTCGCAACGCGGAATGGAAACGCTTTTGTTCGCAATTGCCGCAATTTCGCTTTTTGTCGCCGCAATTAACATCGCAAACACCATGATTACCTCCGTTACCGAGCGCACGCGCGAAATCGGCGTTATGAAGGTTATCGGCGCGTCTATTGCCGATATTCGCAAGCTGTTTTTGCTCGAAGCCGCCGTAATCGGTCTTTTAGGCGGAATTTTCGGCGTAATTCTCGCCCTCATCATCTCATATGTAATGAACACTTTTGACATACCCTTTCTGGCCGACCTCGGAATGGGCGTACCCGATTGGATGATTGGCGAAGAACGCGGCGCGATGTCGGTTATACCTTGGTGGCTTTGCCTCGTTGCGCTCGGCGTTGCAATCGGCGTAGGGCTTGTAAGCGGATTTTTTCCCGCTTTCCGCGCAACGCGCTTGAGTGCGCTTGCGGCAATTCGTGGTGATTAAGTTTTAGGGATTTTGGGGACTCCGTCCCCAAGCCCCTGCAAGGGGGCGCAACGCCCCCTTGACCCCTGTAAAAAAATCGCGCTTCGCGCGATTTTTTAGATTTTTTGCCACGCTTTTAAAGGGCGCAGTAAGCGAAGCGCACGCGCGAAAGACCGTTTTCAACTTGACTCACTATACAAATCCGAAAGGGTGTTTTTTTATGAAGAAAATTATTTTAGCGTCGGGTTCGCCGCGAAGAAAGCAGCTTTTGGAGCTTGCGGGTGTTCCGTTCGAAATTATCGTGTCAAATGCGGACGAAACCGTTACCGGCGCGCCGGACGCACAGGTTAAAGAGCTTGCGCTTCGTAAAGCGCGAGCCGTGCGGGATGCTCTCGCCAATGCATTGACTCCGGAAGAATCGTGCGAAGCGCGGTTCTTCCATGAAAGTTTTTTTGAAGGGGGTACGGGGGAAACTTTTTTTTCAAAAAAAGTTTCCCCCGCCACACCCCCAATCATCCTCGGCGCGGATACTCTCGTATTTATAAACGGGCGCGTATTGGGCAAGCCGGCGAACGAGGCGGAGGCGTTTGAGATGCTGAAAATGCTTTCGGGCAATATGCATGAGGTGCATACGGGTTTTGCGTTGGTGCGGGGCGCGGAGGAGCGCGTTTTCGCGGACATGACGCGGGTATTTTTTCGCGAGCTTTCCGATGCGGAAATTCGCGAATATATCGCAACGGGCGAACCTTTCGACAAAGCGGGTGCATACGGCGTGCAGGAACGCGGCGCGGTTCTTGTTGACCGCGTTGAGGGCGATTTTTACACCGTTGTGGGCTTGCCGATTTCGAAAGTTTGGGCAGCGTTGAAGGATATGGGGGCATGAAGCGTCGGAAGTGCCGGCGAAAAGCGGCGCGAGAAGTAATTTCCGGCGTGGGCGTTGATATTGTAAAAATTGCGCGGTTCGAGGATTGCGTCGAAAAAGAAAAATCGCCGTTCATGCGCCGGGTTTTCACCGAACGCGAGCGCGAGTATATAAAATCCGCGCAAAATGCCGCCGGAATTTTCGCCGCGAAGGAGGCGGTTGTTAAAGCATTGGGAACGGGCTTTCGCAAAATTTCGCCGCAAGACGTTGAAATTTTGCACGAAGAAAGCGGCAAACCGTATGTAATTTTCGGCGGCGCAACCGTTCATATAAGTATTTCGCATACCGATACGGATGCGATTGCTTTTGCGGTTTATAGAGCAATTTGATTTTGCGTTGTCCGAAAATGAGGCGGAAAATCGCGGGCTTCAGCGCGTTTTCCGACGAAGTTTGAGGCTACGCAAAACCAAGTTGCTGCATTCAAAACGAAATCGAAGAACAGGAGAATTTATGAAAAAATTTATTGCAGCTCTTTTTATGATTTTATTTGCGGCATCGGGTTGCGCAGAAGAACCGGCGGCAACGCTCGAAAATGCGTCCGATTTGCATTATGCTTCCGAACACTCACCCGAAATATCCCCTGCCCCGCTTCCCGAACCCACGCCCGAACCGACTCCCTCCCCTACTCCCGAGCCGGTACACATTCGCGTACAATTTGCGGGGGATGTTCTTCTTCACGGCGGATTGGGCGCGGGAATCGGCAACAACCGGTTCGATTACAGACCGTTCATGCGGGCAATTGCTCCGTATATCAACGGGGATTTGGCGTTGGTAAACATGGAAACCCCCGTTGATGTTTTTGGCAACAACCAAGGCATCGCGACGTGGCCGCGATTTAATGCGCCGTTTGAAATTTTGGAAGGACTCAGTTACGCGGGCTTTAATCATTTGATTGCGGCAAATAATCATTCGTTCGATATGGGATTCAGCGGGCTTGCGGCAACGTTGGAAAATTTCGAACGCGCGGGGCTGTCCCAAACGGGTATGTATACGAACGAAACCGATTTCAATACGCCGACAATCCTCAACGTGGAGGGTATCAGCGTTGGAATAATCGCTTACACCGACTCGGTAAACGGGCTGGAAAGCCTTGTTCCGGCGGATGTTCGCCCGTTTGCGATACGACGTTTTCGTTCAAATGTTCCGGACGACGTGCCGTTTATTGCGGAAGACATCATGCGCATACGTGAGGCGGGCGCGGAGCTTGTTATAATCTCCCTGCATTGGGGCGCGGAATATGTAAACCGCCCTTCGAATATGCAAATGCAGATTGCACGGGAACTTGTTGACGCCGGCGCGGATATTATCATGGGGCATCATTCGCATACGCCGCAACCGCTTGAGTGGCACGAACGCTCCGACGGAAGTCGAGGGCTTATTATTTATTCGCTCGGAAATTTTTTGGCAGACCAAATTCGTCTTAACATTCCGGCAACGCAATACGGAATGCTCGTAACTGCATATGTAACGATGTGTTATGCCGACGGAATTTCCTTGGACGCGGCAACGGTGCTGCCTACTGTTTTTGTGCGCGATTCGGCGAGAACTCTCGGTTCGCCGTACAGCATTTTGCCGGTGATTAACGGCGAAGTTCCCGATAACGTTGAAAGCGAAAATCTGCGAGCGTGGGGACGACGCGCTTATGCTCATGTATTGCAAATTGTCGGGGAGGAATTTATTTATGGAAATTATTAACCCCCCTGAAAGGGAGGATTGCGACACCAATCTTGCGGAAAGGTTTTGGTGTCGCAACAGCGATTTTGAAAATGCCGGGCTGAAAAGCGAATTGCTTAATCTCGGGGCGGACATTGTCGGTTTCGGAAGTCTGCTCGAACTGCCCGGTCACGTGCGCAAGGATTTTCCGGTTGGGATTTGCGTTGCGGTTGCGTATCCGGGGGATGTTATTCGCGGAATCGCCGACCTTCCTACGCAGGAATATCGCGAACATTACGACGCGCTTAACAAACGGCTTGACATGATTGTTACGCGCGGCGCGGAAATTATTCGCGGGCTCGGATTTAAAGCTGAGGCGCAAACGCGCGAAAACGTCGGGTTCGGCGAAGACGGGAACAGCACAACACTTCCGCACAAAACCGTTGCAACCCGCGCGGGAATCGGTTGGATTGGCAAATGTGCGTTATTGGTCACGCGCCGATACGGCTCGGCGATTCGTATATCGTCAATTCTCACGGATGCGCCGCTGCACACCGCCGACCCCGTAAATGAATCGCTGTGCGGAAATTGCGAAATTTGCACAAATGCTTGCCCCGGCGGCGCGGTGTCGGGAAAGGCGTGGAGCGTCGGGGTGTTCCGCGACGAAATTTACGACCCGAACAAATGCCGCAAAACCGCTCGTGAACGCTCGAAGGCCGGCTTCGGCGGCGATATGACAATTTGCGGAAAATGCATTGAAATCTGCCCGTACACGCAGAAATATATTCAGTCGTGACGGCGATAAACGTACTTCTCGCACACGCGAACGATTTGGCGAAAAAAGCCGCTCGGTCGGGCTTTGCTGCGTCGAAATTTCTCACGCCGGCGGAAGCCGAAAGCATTAAATTCTCGCGCAATCGCGACGCGGATTTAGTTTTCGACGGCGGTTTTGACGACGCGGAACGCACACGCGCGATTTTCATAAATCCCGATTGGGGAAGTTATGAGCGCGAAGAAATTTTCGCCGCAATAAAAATATCGCATCGCCCGCAGGATACTCTCGGGCATCGCGATATTTTGGGTGCGCTTACGGCACTGGGCATCGAACGCGAAACAATAGGCGACATTATCGTCGGGGATAATGCCGCCTCGTTTGTGTGTCTGCCGGAAATAAGCAAGTACATCATTGAAAATTTTTTTCAAGCCGGACGGGTCGGCGTTTCGTCGGAAATTATCACTTTGGACGAATTGCCTGTTCGCGAGGAAAATTTGACGCTCAAAACAGATACCGTTGCGTCGTTGCGGCTTGATGCGGTGATGTGCGCGGCGTTTAAACTGTCTCGCACAAAGGCGGGCGAGCTGATTTCCGCCGGGCGCGTAAGCCTGCGCCATCAAATTTGCTTGCGCCCCGACAAAGATGTATCCGAAAATGCTGTGATTTCGGTACGCGGATTAGGCCGAGCCAAATTGCTTGAAATCGGCGGAACGTCAAAAAAGGGCAGAACTTTTATAAAAATCGGACTTTACGGGCGATAAGGTTGGAGTCACTGCGCAGTCAGTAATTGCCGCAACTCCGAATCCGACCAAAAATCATTCGGGAAAATTGAAATCGTGCCGATTTCTTTCCGGGCGATAAGTGTCGGCGTGACTGAGTTGTCGTATATCAAAATTTTGTCGCAAACGCTCAGCAGTCGCGGAATCAGGGCTAACGCCCTGCTGTATCGCGTTCTTATTTTGTCCTCCGGCACATCATGTCCTCCGGCGGCGTGTCTCGCCCGAACCCTCGCAACATTGATATTTTCATTGCAAGTCAAAACATAGATGCACTGCACTTTGTATCCCGATTCCTTTGCTTTTTCCAACAACAGCAAGTTGCGCTCGGTAGACAGGACGGTTTCAAAAGAAAAATCATTCCGCGAGGCAAGCAGCGTATTGCGCAACAATTCTGCCTGCTGTGCGGCTTCAAGGTCGGTTAAGTCGTATGTCGCTTTCATATCATCGGCGTTGATGTATGTTCCGATTGTCGGCAATCCGCGAGTTACCGTTGTTTTTCCCGAGCCGTTCGGCCCTGCAAAGGCAAGCACAACAGGTTTAGCCACGAACATACTCCTTTGTTCCGTCGGCAAATTCCAAGTACGCCAACTTTTTTTCCGCATCATATCCGGCTATCGGCAAACCTTTTTGCCGGTTTTCCTTTATATTGCCGGCAACGGCAACATTAAATGCGTTTGTTACACAGTCTGCCGAAATTCCGTTGCCGAAGCCGGCGTCCGCGTTGATTGCCTCATGCAAAAACATATTGAACACGACGTCCATATTAAGCCCCAAACGCTCGAAAAGAGAATCTGCGGCCTCCTTCAAGTCTTTATTAACGCGAATTGTAACGTGAACATCAATACCTTGCGCACTCATAAATAATGCCCTCCTTCGGCATATATTGCGGCTTGCCGATTTTCCTCCAAAAATCCACATGTTCAGCAACCGTCATACCGCAATGCCCCCGTTCCGTATTTCAAACAAATGCGGCGTATCATATTTGAGCCATTCGCCATAGCTGATTGCATGAATTTCAATATCGGGGCTGATGTTTACGGCTAACGCCTCGAATTTTAATGTGCTTAAATCTGCACCCGGCATAGGCGAAGCCCTCCCTGCGCATGTATTTTGCTGAATATATCACGAGGGAAGAGGTTTTTCAACAAAAATTAAAACAACCTGCTCCGTTATAAAAACAAGCAGGTTGTTTTGCAGGAATGGCTATTGACTTTTACGTTCTGTGTGCTTGGGATGATGAATTTTTTTTTGCCGGCGCGGTGACAAACTCTGCCTATTCAAGATAACCGACGATGGCATATCGCGTTATTCCGTTTCCGGTAAATCGAACCTCTATCCTCAGTTGATGGACACCCTCTACAAATACCGAAAATGGTGTAGGCATATCAGTAGCCCGAAGGTCAAAACTTTCTAAAACCACACCGTCTCCAAGAATGTTTACGGTCGCATTCCGCATATCCGCACCGTCTGCACGTCCCATGTAGCCGCTGAATATCCGGTACTGTCCGTTCAAATTATGGAGAGAGAAGTGTACACCCGCCGCCGCACTGGAGCTTCGCCTGAAAATTAAAGGATTGTTGTATGTCACGCCGCTCATGGTTACAGTGTCATCAAACCGAATATTATCCGTGTTTCTGTCAAAAAACGGCGCGGCATGACGCAAACTTGTACGCGGTCGCGGTTGCACCGCAAATCTGTCCCCCAAGTACACCGTATTGGTAGCAATGTCAAAGTCCACGGGCAAGCCCAACGTTTCCGCCAAATCTCTGAGCGGCAAAAATGTTCTGCCGCCCGACACAAACGGTCGGCTGTCCGGGGCAAAATCCAACAGTTGCCCGTTAAGGTTCACCCGAACGCCGTAAATAACGGGTCGTGTGGCGGTTTGCGCGATAACCGGCATTACGCTTGCAGACAACAACAGGCATAAAATAAATCCGATTGCACCACCCTTGATTCGTTCCTTGTTCATAAATATCCTCTCCTCTGCCCCATTCGGGCGATATATCGGCATATCCGGCGGGGGAATCTTCACCCCGCAGACATGCCTGTAACAAAAAAGTGTGTAAGGACGGCAAAAAACTGCCATCACCTACACACTGTAAAATCAAAACAAACCACGGCAACCCAAATATGACACGTAACGCACAACAACTCAACACACCGAAAAAAGCCGGCATTATTGAAACAGGCGCGAAACAGTGTTAGACTGTGATTGCGTAGTGGCGGGCGAAAGCCCGTGTGTGTGGTGATGCGGATTATCCCTACACTCGCCGCAGGTGTCTCCAAACACCTTGCGGTCGCTACGCTCTTTTACTGCACACGCATTGTAACATACTTGCTTCAAGACGTGCAAATTTCTTTTTTCGGTACAAACCGGCAACCGCTACGATTTTGCGGCATTGATTCTTTTGTCATACATCTCTGAGGCTTTTGCCCATGTTTTGCTCAGCTGCCGGCGGAAAAATTCAAACAACGGCTCTATATCTTCGTCTTCGCTGTAATATTCCAATGCCTTGTAGTATTCATCCCTGTCTTCATCATAGACAATCAACGGCGGATGGTTGTGTACCATCAGAAAATAATTCATCATGGTACGTCCGACCCGACCGTTGCCGTCGGCAAACGGGTGAATTGTCTCGAAGCGCATATGGAAATATGTTGCCGCTTTCATTACCTTTTCCGGTTCGGATAAATTTTCGGCATCAGCAAGCTCTCCTAACAATTCGGCCAAATCGTCTTCGACCGCCTCGGGCAACGAGCCTACATCATTTTTCCCGACCACAAAATCGTTTTTCTTAAACCGACCCGGGCGTTCTCCGAGTTCAAAAAATCGGCGGTCATCGTATGTTCCCATCGTAGTGATTTCATGGGCATCCTTGATTAGGCTCAACGTCATCGGCTCTTTTGCTGTAATTTTCGGAAGCAAAAATGCGTAACATTTTCTTTGATTGCTTATTTCCGTTAAGGTTTCCGGGCTGCCCTTGAATGTTTTAACCAACCTATCCTCAAAAACCTCTCTTGTCGCATGATATGTTACTTCCGGATTTTCGATTTTCGCGCTGTTATAGGCGAATTGAACCCGAAAGTTGTTCAGCCGTAAATCCAAATCAGTCAAGGTTTGTATATTGTAACTTTTCCACATTTGCAAAATTTTTTCATAGCCGGTCAGAACGAACACCCTCTCTGTTTCAAGCGATTCTATCACACCGATACGGCAAAAACAAAATTTACCACACATTCCCTCGAATCCGGAGCAGCTTCATGTGCAACAAAAAACGCGCCCATATGCATGAGCGCGTTTTTTTATATATCCAAGTGCAGAGACATTAACCATCGTCGACAAATGTTTTCAGCACCCGATACGTAAAGCCGTTTCGGCTTCGAGGGAATGTGTCAGCAACCGTCACATGTCCCCGGCGTCTGATACCCGCTTTGCGGGTTAGTCAAATTTTTCGCCTGCCAACGCGCTTTGCGCCGCCGCAAGACGTGCAATGGGTACGCGGAAGGGCGAGCAAGATACATAGTTCAGGCCGACTTTGTGGCAGAAACCGATGGATGACGGTTCGCCGCCGTGTTCGCCGCAAATACCGATTTTGAGGTTCGGATTTGTTTTGCGACCTTTTTCGATGCCGATTTTCATAAGTGTGCCTACGCCGGTTTGGTCAAGACGCGCGGTGGGGTCGCCCTCGTAAATATTATTCTCGATGTAATCTTTGAGGATGCGGCCTGCGTCATCGCGAGAAAGACCGTAGGTGAGCTGCGTGAGGTCGTTTGTTCCGAAGGAGAAGAACTCGGCAACACCGGCAATGTCGTCCGCGATTAAGCAAGCGCGCGGAATTTCAATCATTGTTCCGATTTGATAGTCGAGTTTTACACCGGCTTTAGCAACAAGCTCTTCGGCTTTTTTCGCAACGATTTCTTTGACGTATTTCATTTCTTTGAGGTCGCCGATAAGCGGAATCATAATTTCCGGCTTGATGTCGAGGCCTTTGGATTTTTTGACTTCGAGGGCGGCTTCGATGATTGCCGTGGTTTGCATTTCGGCGATTTCGGGATACGAAACTGCCAAGCGGCAACCGCGATGACCCATCATGGGGTTCAGTTCGTGCAGAGATTCTGCGCGCTCTTTAACTTGCGCGGCGGTTTTGCCCATGTCTTTTGCAAGAGAAGCGAAGTCCTCTTCTTTCGTGGGCATAAACTCATGCAACGGCGGGTCGAGCAGGCGAATCGTAACGGGGAAATCTTTCATAACTTCGTAAATGCCGATGAAGTCGGCTTTTTGGAAGGGAAGAAGCTCGCCCAAAGCAGCGCGGCGTTCTGCTTCCGTGTCGGAAAGAATCATTTTGCGCATTTTGGGGATTCTGTCCGCTTCGAAGAACATGTGTTCCGTGCGGCAAAGTCCGATTCCGGTCGCACCGAATTCGAGAGCTTTTGCGGCATCTTTGGGGGAATCCGCGTTTGCGCGAACAGCCATTTTGCCGGGAACGGTTTCAACCCACGACATGAATGTGCCGAAGTTTCCTGCGATTTCAGCGGGAACTGTGGGGATGTCGCCTTCGTAAATTTTGCCGGTCGAACCGTCGAGGGAGAGGAAATCGCCTTCTTTGAAGGTCACTCCGCCGAGGGTGAATGTTTTTCCGTCCGCGCCGAATTTAATTTCTTCGCAACCGGACACGCAGCAAGTTCCCATTCCGCGAGCAACAACAGCCGCGTGAGAAGTGTTTCCGCCGCGAGCGGTAAGAATGCCCTGAGAAACTTCCATGCCGAGAATGTCGTCGGGGGAGGTTTCAAGGCGCACGAGAATTACGCGCTCGCCGCGTTCTTTTGCGGCAACGGCGTCTTTCGCGTCGAAGTAAACTTTACCTGCCGCCGCTCCCGGAGATGCCGGAAGTGCTTTGCCCACAACTTTGCCCGCAGCAAGTGCTTTCGGGTCGAACATCGGGTGCAGAAGTTGGTCAAGCGCACGGGGGTCAACTTGCTGAATCGCTTTTTCTTTCGTTACGACGCCTTCTTTTTCAAGGTCGATTGCGAATTGGAGCGCAGCTTTTGCGGTACATTTGCCGTTACGTGTTTGCAAGATGTACAGCTTTTCATTTTCGATGGTGAACTCCATGTCCTGAACATATTGATAATGCTTTTCGAGCTTTGCGGCAATTTCCAAGAACTCTTTATGACACGCGGGAGAATCCTGCGCGAGGTCGTTGAAATCTTTCGGGGTACGAACGCCGGCTACAACGTCTTCGCCTTGCGCGTTCATCAAGTATTCGCCGTAAATTCTGTTTTCGCCGGAAGCGGGGTCACGTGTGAAAACAACGCCCGTGCCGGAGGTGTCGCCCATGTTTCCGAATACCATGGTTTGTACGTTTACGGCAGTTCCCCATTCGTAGGGAATGTCGTGCATACGGCGATACGCGAACGCACGTTCGTTATCCCATGACTCGAATACCGCTGTAATCGCGCCGTAAAGTTGCTCTTTCGCGTCGGCGGTGAAATCTTTTCCTTGGTCGTCGCGATAGATTTTTTTGAAAATTTCGACGATGGCTTTCCAGTCGGCACCGGTCATGTCGGCGTCGGAAGCGTAACCTTTGTCGGCTTTGTATTTATCGAGGGCATGTTCAAAGTCGTGCTTGCTTACGCCGATTACAACATCCGCGAACATCATAATAAAGCGGCGGTATGAATCGTAAGCAAACACATCACCGGCGGATTTTGCAAGTGCTTCAGCGGCGGCGTCGGAAATTCCCAAGTTGAGAACGGTGTCCATCATGCCCGGCATTGATGCGCGTGCGCCGGAACGCACAGATACCAACAACGGATTTGCGGGGTCGCCGAATTTTTTGCCGGTATCGGCTTCAAGTTGGGCGATGCACTCGTCGATTTGACGCTTGATGTCGTCGGACATTACTTTGCCCGAACCGTTGTACAACGTACAGGCTTCCGTTGTTACGATAAACCCGTTGGGTACGGGAATGCCCATGCTTGTCATTTCGCAAAGGTTTTTGCCCTTACCGCCCAAAATATTGCGACGTTGGTCGCCGTCGTTTGTAATCGACGTGCCGTCTTTGAACATATAAACATATTTTTTGCTCATATAGGGTACCCCTCCTATTTTAAGGTCGCTTTCGCGCCGACTTCCGCAAGTTTTTTAACGATTTCTTCGGCTTCGGCCTTGGGTGCGGCTTCTTTCATAATTTTGGGTGCGCCGTCAACCATTTCTTTGGCTTCTTTCAAGCCGAGACCGGTGATTTCACGCACAATTTTAATTACTTTGATTTTTTCTCCGCCGACATCGGTAAGTTCGACGTCAAATTCGGTTTTTTCTTCTGCGGCTTCTCCGCCGCCTGCTGCGGGACCTGCCGCTACCATTACTCCGGCTGCCGCGCTTACGCCGAACTCTTCTTCGGCGGCTGTAACAAGTTCGTTAAGCTCAAGCACCGAAAGCTCTTTTACTGCTCCGATGATGTCTTGTATTGATAATTTAGCCATTTTGTTACCTCCATAAAATTTTTGTGAAGCCGAACCGGCTTCGTGAGATTTACTTTTCGAAAGCCAATACGGCTTCGAGGGAATGTGTTATTTTGCGTGATGTGTTCCCGGTGCTTATTCCGCGCTTTGCGCGGGCGCGGCGGACTCGCCGTTTTTCTCCGCGATTGCTTGAATAAGACGCGCAAAACCAGCCATCGGCGACTTGAATGAGCCGAGAAGTCTTGAAAGAAGCACTTCGCGCGACGGAATATCTGCAATTGCTTTTGTTTTTGCCGCATCGTAAATTTCGCCGTCAATCGCGCTTGCTTTGAACTCAAGCACGGGCATGGCTTTTAAGTTTTTCGAAATAGCAGCTGCGGCGGCGGTTGCATCGTTGTAAGAAAACGCTACAGCCGTAGGGCCTTTGAGATACTCCTTCAAACCCGCAAAATCCGTGCCTTCGATTGCGAACTCAATCATCGTGTTTTTGTACACTTTGTACTCAACACCGTCCGCTTTGCGCAAAGATTTGCGAAGTGCCGTATCCTGCGCCACGGTAAGACCGCACGAATCAATCAGCACAACAGATTTTGCGCGGGAAAGCCGGTCGCGGATTTCGTCAACAACCGATTCTTTTGCTTTGCGATTGCGTTCCAAGTTTGTCATTTTTTGACCTCCTTTCGTTAATTTCGGGGCAGCAGTTTTTACTTCGGTACAGAAAATTTGCAAAACTGCTGTAATTAAAAAACCCCGCTTTTTGTCCATAGCGGGGCATAAATACGCACTGAAAAAACGCATTTGAATAACCTCACCTCGGCGGGATTTACGAATTTGACGCCGGGGAGACATGTCGTATAACGACACATTCCCTCGAAGCCGGATTTGCACCCGGAAATTCACCCGCTGTCTATGGCCGAAGGCTAGTGTATCGGCGATTTGCCGGGTTGTCAAGCAAAATGAAAATGTGCTTGTTTCAACCCCTTGCGCGGCACAGCCTCATGTTCGCTTCATAAGGTGCGTTCACTGTAAAACTCAATCGTCCTGCTCTGCCTCAAGCTCTTTCCCGGTAATGATGTAGTGTAGGGACACGCCGAAAATTTCATGCAGTCGCAGGTAGTTGTATGCTGTAATTTCGCGGCCTCCGAATTCTATCATCCTCAAAGAACCCGTGCGTATACTCATTTGTTTTGCGAGGTCTTTCACCGACATATTGTTCGCTTTGCGCAATGCTTTTACGCGGTCGCCTGTTTCGTAGCGCAGCAATATCTCGTCTATAATCGCTCTTACTGTTATAAAAATCACTCCCGGGGCGGTTTGCCGCACCAAAGCGCAAACCGAAAAAATACGCGGAAACGGGACGCAGCGCGGGTATTCTGCGCCCGCCGTCCGCAGAAACAAAAAAGCCCGCAGGGACGGCAAAAAATCTGCCATCACCTGCGAGCTTGATATGTAAGGTTCAACATACACAAACCGAGACATGCCCCCCGGCAAGTAAACAAAGCAACACAAAGCTCTGCATGAAAAAATCAAAAACCGGTGCGTCGCGAAACGAAACTCTGCATAAGAGAGAGAGAGGTCGGAAGCGTCCGAAAAGACGCCCGCAGAAGTTCAATTGAACAAACCGGTGAGCCGTGTTAAACTATGCCTACCATAATGAGAGGCTTTTGCCTTGTGCGCAGGTGATGCGTTACATCCCCTGTGTTCGCTGTTTGGGTGGTGGTACACCCGCACAGCCGTTATGGTTTTTTGTTTCGCCCGGATTCTAACATAGTATTCCGGAAACTGCAAACATTTGCGTGTTACCGTAAACGAGTTTTCGTTTAGGCATTCCGTTTTCGCCGACCGTTACGGAAAGCTGATACCTGTCGTCGGCACGTTTTTCATGCGGGAACTGAATCCGATAACTCGGAAGCGGCTTCGGTTTCAATGTGAAAATCGACAATTTCCTCAAATGTGCGAATACATTCTTCGATAGTTTTACCGTGATACATAACAAGCGTCCCCTTGGGTACATTGGTTAATGTGCCGTAAAGAAGGTTATCCGCATTTGAATAGTCAATAGTTCCCGTAAAACCCTTGTAATAAATTTCATTTCCGGATAATCACCGCCTCCTCAAACCATTGGTGTGGTCAAGTCCTATCATTTTCATCAGAAATTTTGCATTGGTCGTTGTAGATTTTCCGAGCTTTACTTTGTAATCAAAATGAATTTGATTGTTTCGATATTCTTCTGAAAAGCTATAATTTTTTATGCGAGGATATTGGTTCGCAATCTCGCACAATTCGAGGTCGTGAGTAGTTATAATGCCCAATGCTCCTATTGTATTGAGTTTATATAATACGAATTTAGCCCCGCTCAACCTATCCTCGGAGTTTGTACCCCTAAAAATTTCATCAATCAAAAATATCATGTGAGGTTCTTTTTCTGCAAGTGTAATAATACCCCTTATGCGCTTTAACTCTGCATAAAATGTTGATATGCCCTCACTCAAATCATCAACGATACGCATTGATGTCATTATCTCAATCAAGGGAAATTCCATTGCCCTTGCACAGACAAAGCTACCCGCACGAGCAAGTACCATATTTATGCCTATTGTTCGCATAAAAGTCGTTTTGCCCGACATATTGGAACCGGAAATAACGAATATGCTGTCTTTACAGGCAATGTCGTTGCTTATACGAACGCCGCTTGGAATAAGAGGGTGTCCTAATGATTGTGCTTTAATTTCTTTCTTGTTGGTCACAGCCGGCAAGCAGGTGTTACTGCAAACATTCGGCAAGGTTGAAAAACATAGCAGGCTTTCAAACTCACCCAACGCAAGAAACCAACCCTCGGCTACAGGGGCATATTTCATCTTCCATTTTTCAAACATAACGGAACATTCGATATCCCACAGCAGCAGCGCGTTTAGTGCAAACCATATTATGGCGTTATGTCGCACATTCACTTTGTCGGATATTTTGCCCAAATCTTTTATTGCTTGTTCAGCAGAAAACTCTGATATTCCAAGCTGTGCTTGTATTTGATTTAATATTTCCGAATCAAAGTCTTTGCTTTTCAAAATGCCGATAACTTCACTATACGCGCTCAGTTTATAAGGCAATCGTGAAATGCCGCTTAAAAACTTGTGTGTTTTCAACATTCCGATAATCCATATTAAGGCTTGAATTGCTACAACCGAAACAGCAAAAACATACAAATTTTCTTGTCGGAATATGACAATCCCGGCAACGATAATAAGCGTCACCAAAGGTGTATACATAAGCAGAAATTTCAAGATTTTATTTTTGATGAACATTTGACCGGCTTTCAATTCATCAACAAGTTTTTGCATGGAGCGATGCAGACCGATTTCTGAAAAGCCATGCTCCATGCGGTTTGAAAAATCAATATCCGTGCTGAGTTCAGCAATGGCTTCTTGCCTGTTAATAATTTCACTTGCAGTATAACCGGGCTTCAATAAATCATTTGCGAACGATTTGCGACCATGCCATGTGTGCGTGGTATTCAAAAATTGAAAAAACGATTTTTGCCCCACTATATCAAGGTCGCCGGAATATTGGTGTTCGTGGTTGATAAACTCTGCCCCGATATCCGAAAAGGCAGACCATTTGCCGGATATTCTATCCAAGTGCCTTTTGTTAATGGCAATAATGCTGTTTGAGAATTTAATTTTTTGATGTAGCTTGTAATGGAAAATCCATAAGATGATGTTTGCCATAAATATAATCACAGCAAGCGAGACCATATTCATTTGAAAATTTCGTGCAAATGAAAAATATAAAATCAAACCCATTATAAGAATGGCGAACAGTTTACCGTATCCAACAACATCAGAAATGGCAGTTTGCTTTTTTAGGGTAGCTTCGTGAAGTTCTGCCCTATCGGAAAACTCTTTTTTTTTCATCGTAACCTCTCCATTCTGATGTGTGGAAAATTGATTTGCGTCCCGTCGGCGTTAAGTGCATTGTGGTGAGCGACCGATTGTTTTCGGGTGATTTTCCCGAAAACGACAACGAGCGAACCGCTTACGATAGCGAACGCCGTTGAGAAGCCTGAGCGGGCTTCTCAACGGCGTTCGGACGATGCATAGCCGACGGGACGCTTCTTAATTTGGTTCACTATAGCATAAATTCAAGGGCATATTCAATCTCAAAACCACTGTTCGTAGGCTTTGGTGTAGCTGATAAAGAAGTCGCCTTTGTTTGTGCCGTTCTTGTTTGCTCCGCTCATTTGTATCGCCCCTTTGTTTTTCAATGACGTTTGCCGCGCAACCGCAGCCCCGAAACAAAAATTGCAGTTGTGCGAGAAGTCGGATGTATACCGATGTTAATATCTTGAGAAATATGTATTGTAATTATATGGTGCTTTCGACAGAAAAACAAGACGCACGACAAAAAAGGCGACCGGCTCTCCCGAAAATTTCGAGAAAAAGCAATTTGGTTTTGCATAGCCTCAAACTTTGCCGGGAACCGAGTTAAAGCCCTCGGTCGCCGCCTCGTTTTCGGACAACACAAAATCAAATTGCTCCGCTAATCGCCTCGCCGATGCATTGTACCGGCGTTCGCTATATGTGGTTTGCTTGATTCGTTTTTTCTAAGTAAACCGAAGTCCCGGGAGCTTCGGGTGTGCAGAGCTTTCGCTCCGCGTTGCCGCGCTATATAAAAGGTGTGCACATGGGTGACGACGTTCGGTCGGCCGTGTCCGAACGGGTCTGCCCGCTTTCATATAGTGCGGCGGGTGGTGCAGGTGTTGCTGTGGTACGGATGAAGCATTGGTGGTACATGGTGTTACTCGCAACCGTTATACAGCGGCTTCGGCACGGAGCGGTGCGGTCAGTTTCAGGGCGAACCCCTTCCTGAGATGGCAAACAACGTCCTTTGGCATAGAAGCGACTGCTTTGTTTCTCGGTTGCAGGG
>Ga0123355_10000349_pt1 | contig 59735 bp, 64 predicted proteins | sample TergutEmb28metaG_3_FD_89872 | JGI IMG/M metagenome (GOLD analysis project Ga0123355, IMG submission 89872) | Embiratermes neotenicus P1 segment gut microbial communities from Petit-Saut dam, French Guiana - Emb289 P1 | ecosystem: Host-associated > Arthropoda: Insects > Digestive system > Gut ...
CTGCTCATAGAAGAGGTGGCCAGTCAGATTGAGGCATTATACGAGCGAATCAGTTTCACACCAGCATTTAGACAGTTGTTGCAAGATTGGGCTACCGCTCAAATCGATAAGCTGGTAGACGAGTCCAAGGCCGAACTAGACCGCCTACGCAAACAACAAGAAAAACTAGAGCGCGAACGGCGAAAGTTGCTGCAAGCCTACTACGACAACGCCATAGCACCAGATTTACTTAAGGAAGAGCAAGACCGCATAGGCAAAGCACTGAATAATATCACAAACCAGGTCACGGCCTATCAAGCAGAGCATGATGAGGTCGCGGGCAACCTAAATGATGTGTTCACTTTACTGGATGATTGCGGCACAGCTTACAGACTGGCGGATGATTTTGAGCGGCGATGCTTTAATCAAGCTCTATTTGAAAGGATAAGAACATATGAAGGTGAGGATGGAAGGTCATGTGTTGGAATTGATACTGGTGTCAGTATTGAGACAGATTTTGCAGAACCATTTGCCACACTGCTAGATTCCGACATCTTTGTCTTGAAAAGTGTATTTGAAAAGAATATGCGAAAAAAGAAAGATGGGCAACCTAAATCGGCTGCTCATCTTTCATTTCCCGCGCTTCTAAAAAAATGCAAAACAAAAACCAGCTCCATTTTTTATGGTGCTGGTTTAAGTATGGACTATCAACTGCGGTCAACAGGACTTGAACCTGCAAGAGGAAACCCTCACTAGAACCTGAATCTAGCGCGTCTGCCAATTCCGCCATGACCGCCCGCTGCGAGGGATATTGTAAGGGCTGCGGGTAAATATGTCAAGCGCGGGCGATGGTATAAACTGTAAAGGTTTCGCCTTATGTGCATCCAAAACTTTTCATAATGCCCGTTTTACGAGCCCAGCACTTCGCGTCGCCATGTTTATTTTGGGTCATATTTGAGAAAAGTTTTTGATAAACTTTAACATTGGTATTGTGAAAAAATAAAAACCCTGATGTCCACTGGGTTTGTCCAAGGTAATACATATATTTCACCCCTCAAAAAGCCCGTTTTTGCCAAAAAAATGGTACTATACGGTACCATTTTCCCATAATTATAGTACCGTATGGTACCACAATGTTAAAGTTTTTGCGGAGCTTTTTGCAAAAAGCGACTGGAGGTGTCGGAGGCGGAGCCTCTGATGGTCTTACATAATAAGCCTCTAACGGTCTTACATAAAATCCAATCCCATGATATAATTCAGTCAAATTTTAAGGAGTGATGATATGCTGGACAACTTTAGGGAGAAAATAGACAATATTGATGGTGAGCTGCTGCGGTTGTTTGAAGAGCGTATGGCGGTTGTTTCAGATGTGGCAGCGTTTAAAAAAGCAGAAGGCCTGCCGGTGCTGGACACTAAGCGCGAGGCGGCTAAGCTGCAGAAAATTTCTGAGAAGGCAGCCCCGGGGCTGGAATCATATTCGCATATTTTGTTTGAGACTTTGTTTGAACTAAGCCGCAGTCACCAACATGCCAGCGTGGGTGATGCCAGCCAATATAACGAGATTACAGACGCGATTGCCAATACTCCACAGCTTTTCCCGCAGAATGCTACGGTGGCCTGCCAGGGTGTAGAGGGTGCGTTTTCCCAGCTTGCCTGCCAGCGTATTTTCAAGCGGCCAAATATCCAGTATTTTAAAACATTTGACAGCGTGTTCTCGGCCATAGAGAACGGCTTTTGCGACTATGGGGTGCTGCCGCTGGAGAACAGCACCGCTGGTTCTGTTACCAAAATTTATTCGCTGATGCAAAGCCGCAATTTTAAGATTGTGCGCAGTGTGCGGCTGAAGGTTGACCATAATTTGGTTGCGCCACGTGGGGTTGCTTTGGGGGATATCAAAGAGATTTTTTCCCACGAGCAGGCGATTTCCCAATGCGCTGGGTATTTAGAAAAACTTGGCCCGGGTGTGACCATCACCCGCTGCGAAAACACCGCCGCCGCCGCAGAAGCCGTGGCCACAGGCGGCCGGCGCGATGCTGCGGCCATTTGTTCACATAGCTGTATAAAGCTGTATGATTTAAACTGCCTGCAGCGTGATATCCAGGACCGCAGCAACAATTACACCCGCTTCATATGCATCTCCAAGAAGCTGGAAATATACCCAGGCGCAGACAGAACCAGCATAATGATGGTGCTGCCGCATTCACCGGGCTCGCTTTATAAGACTCTGGCGCGGTTTTATGCCTTGGGGATAAACCTAAACAAGCTAGAAAGCCGCCCCCTGCCGGATAGGGATTTCGAGTTCATGTTTTATTTCGACCTGGAAACATCTGTGTATTCCGAGGAATTTGTCAAGCTTTTGTCAAGCCTTCAGGAGTTCTGCGACGAGTTTAAATATTTGGGCAGCTATATAGAGGTGATGTGATGGCATTGCGCTGCGGCTTGCTTGGGCGCAAACTTGGGCATAGCTACTCGCCCATGATACATGAGGCCTTTGGCCTTGGATATTCCTACGAATTATTTGAAAAAGAGCCAAGAGATATTGCGAACTTCCTAGAAAACGGCAGCTGGCATGGGCTTAATGTGACCATCCCATACAAGGTAGATGCCATGAAATTTTGCACCAAGTTATCCCCGGCGGCCAGCACCATAGGCAGCATAAACACCATGCTGCGGCAGCCAGATGGCGAAGTTTTTGGCGAGAATACAGATTGCATCGGCTTTGAAAAAATGGTGGCAGAAAGCGGTGTAGACCCAGCCCGCAAGAAGGTGCTAATACTTGGCGACGGCGGCAGCAGCCGCGCCGTGGTGTATGTAATGCGTAAGCTTGGGGCTGGCAAAATAATAAAAGTGGGGCTTAGGCGCAAAAATAACTACGGCAATATAAGCCGCCATTTTGATGCCCAGATTATTGTAAACGCCACCCCCGTGGGCATGTACCCCGGCAACGGCGAAACGCTGGTAAATGTGACGGATTTCCCCAGGTTAGAATGCGTGCTGGACCTTATTTACAACCCTGCAAAAACCAAACTAATGCTAGACGCGCAGAAAATAGGCGTGGCGGCAGTTGGCGGGCTTATTATGCTGGTGGGGCAGGCGGCGGCCGGGGCGGCGGTGTTTAGCGGCGGCAAGCAGATTAGCGCAGCCAAAGAAGAAAATGTGCTTAATCTTTTGCGCCGCAAGGCAGAAAATATCGTACTTATAGGCATGCCCGGCAGCGGTAAAACCACTATAGGCCAGCAGCTGGCAGAAAAGCTAGGCCGCAGCTTCGTGGACACAGATGCCGAAATTGAAAAAGTCGCGGGCGAGACCATCTTGCAAATTTTCCAGCGTGAAGGGGAACTAGGCTTCCGGCGGCACGAGGCTGAGGTTATACGCCTTACAGGCCGCGAATCTGGCCTGGTGATTTCCACCGGCGGCGGCTGCGTTACCGTGCCAGAAAATTACAATAGCCTTACGCAAAATAGCATGATAATTTTCATCCAGCGTGATGTGGCAAAGCTATCCCGGGATGGTAGGCCGCTGTCTATGGGCGCAGATATGAATGCCATGTACAAGCAACGGCTGCCCATGTATGAACGGTTCGCGGATATTACAGTGGATAATAACCATGCGCCAGGTGACGCGGTTGCAGGGATTATTGCAGCCAGGATGGACATAAAAAGTCAATAAATACACGCGGTTGTAAAATACGACTGCACGCATAAAAATTCACCCCGGAGGCGATAAAATGAAATTTCTAATAATAAACGGCCCAAACATAAACATGCTAGGCCTGCGCGAACCGGGTATTTACGGCAGCCAAAACTATGCCGCCCTAGAATCGCTAGTGCGCGAAACCTGCGCCGCCGAAGGCATAGAGGCAGAAATATTCCAATCCAACCACGAGGGCGCAATCGTGGACAAAATCCAGCAGGCGTATGGCCACTACCACGGCATTGTAATAAACCCGGCAGCATACACCCACACTAGCATCGCCATACTAGATTCGCTAAAGGCCGTGGCCATCCCCGCCGTAGAGGTGCATATTTCAGACGTGCGCCAACGGGAGGGCTTTAGGCAGGTTTCATATGCCGGGCAGGCCTGCGCGAAAACCATAATGGGGCAGGGGATTGAAGGGTACAGGTTGGGGATTTTGTGGTTAAAGGGGTATGTTGAGGGGTTAGAGGGGTAGAAGTTCATTGGACCACATGTTTTTCTTATAAAAAAACTATAAGAGGCAGTAGGAAAGCGGCCAGATAGTCGCCTTACTACTGCCTATAATTTTATGCGCCGTACTCTATAAAGGGTGGAAATAACGCCACTAATTGCTTAAACTATGCTTTTGCCTCATGTATTAATAAATACGCATGTTCTTCATTGATAAGTTTTTTGATTTCCGGAATATCGTTTGCGGTAATGTTCGGTATACGCATAGCATAACAACCGCAAGCATATTTTGTTTCACCGTTAGGATATGTATGTGCGTAAACATGTGTATCGGCTTTACCTTTGCAAGCATTACAATCACCGGTTATACACCGGGCAACTTGGTAGGGATTATTTGCAGGATTATTTGCGGCAACCTTGTTTATCGCGGCACTAACAATATCAACAAAACGCTGGGAGTATCTGCGACAAGCTGAAAACCGCAACGAAAAAAATACATTCCCCATTTTTACTATTTGTTTTGTATGCGATTTGTGCTTAAAAGTTATGCACGATTTTAGTTTTACAGGATTATAACCCAACTCAGATAAAAAGAGTATGATTTCTTTATATAATGGGGCAATTTCAGCATCTAATGCATTTAAGTATGATGCTATTAATTCTTCATGTTTTTTAGTTTTCATTGATAACCTCCGCTAATGTGAATTTTACGCACGTACCACACTCGTTGTGGTACATAAGTGCGCCCCTTAATTGCTTCCATTCAGTTAGTAAAGTCATTTTACCACAACTTTGATGCCTTTGTAGCGAAGTTTTCTAAGCTACGTTATGTCCACCCTTCACAGCTCACATCCTATAAATCGCTTGTATAGTCGCCACACCTAAAAACCATCCTATATAGCTTGTAAATTTTCCGCAAGACTTTGTCGCTAAGAACCTTGTGCACCGTTAGTGTGCGGTGGCTTTCAGTTTCTCGCATTATACAAATTCCTTCGCTTCAGGAGATTGTTTTCAATTTGAATTGCTATAAATACGACGAAGCAGCTTTGTTTTTGCGTTTGTGGATTCAGTTGGTCGGATTTTCCGACCAACTGAATTTTTCGCCAAAATAAAGCTGAAACCCCTAAACATAACCGTAATCGGCATAGTGTGCGCATTCCATAATGAAACAAATGAAAAACGGTCTCACACCAGCGGCACTTGAAACGCCGAAATAAAGCGTTTTTGCCGCCACAGGTGAGACCGATTTCGAATGACTTCACTACATAAATCCAACAAAACCCAACGCTAAAGTTTTTTTGCTTCTTTTTTACAAAAAAAGAAGGGGGTGTCGGGGCGAAGCCTTGACGGTCTTAACCCACTCTACCCCAGCACAAAAATCCACTCCACCAAATCCCCATCTTGCAGTACAAGTTCATAGGCCTCTGCCGCGGTGGCTCTGCCGTTCACGCGATAGGCCCAGTTGGAGCGCGGGCCTGCATCGCCCTCGTAGATATTGTTCACCCCAAGTATATAAGTAGTGCCGCGGACGGGGTTGTGGCGGAATTCTATTTGGATATCCTCTTCGCGCATTATGCGTCGCAGCAGCTCGAAGGCAGTGTCGCCTTCTACGGCCTGCACTGTGGCCGCCGGGAAAATCATGCCGCCTTCTGGCACAAACTCATGCTTTTCTGCATCTAGCAAATCCATGTTGTCCAATAGCGCCGCCACGCTTACAGAAAGCGTAACCGTAAAATCCCCGTCAATAACAGGCACAGGAACATCATGACGCGGCACAAAAATAAACGCAATAAGAAACAACGCCAGTACCAGCAAAGCCGGGGTAAGAATCTGCTTCATAAAAAACCTCCAAATGTCTAGTCTTATAGATATAATAACACAAAAACATTAGAAAATGTCAAAAGATAAGTAGGAGCCTCTGGCGGCCTTAACATTAGAGTTCTTCTAAAATCACAAAAAACGTGATTTCATAAGGTTCGCTTGGCGAACCCGGCACTTCGTGCCGCCCGGTTTCTTCCGGGTTATCTCAGAAGAAGCAAAAGATTGACCAAAACTTTTTCGAGATTAAAAAGCATAATTTCGAAAGAAGTCTATCGTGCAATCTCCGTAATAAACTCGGCCCCATATTTCTCTAGCTTAACCTTGCCCACGCCGCTTACGGTTAGGAATTCATCTTCATTGGTGGGTAGTTTTATGCACATGTCCAGCAAGGCTGCATCGGAAAATATCATAAATGCTGGTACTTTTTCTTTGGTGGCCAGCTTCATGCGCAAGTCTTTTAAGTTCGCAAGCAGTTGTGGGTCTGCTTCTATGCCTGCGGTTAGCTTTTTGGCGGAAGATAGCCTGCGCCTTTCGGCCTTGCTGCTTGTGGGTTCGTTTAGTATTTCTGCCAGGGGCATTGTTATTGTGGTTTCGCCTTTTAGCACGGCGCGCGCCTGTTGCGTTACGCCCACTACCGGGTAGCGGTCGCCTATTACCTGCATGTATCCCTCCTGTATTAGGAATTGCGCCACCTGCCTTATAAGCTCGTCTGGCTGGCCGGCCATTATGCCAAATGTGGAAAGTTCGTTTAGCTTTGCCTCGCGCAGGCGCTTGCGGTTTGCGCCTTTTAGCACATCTATCACTACGCTTAAGCCAAAGCGGCCATGCATCCGAGATACACAAGAGAGGATTTTCTGGGCGTCTATTGTTACATCTGTAACCTGTGTATCCGAGTTGCAGCTGCCGCAATTGCCGCAATCGCAGGGGTCTGTGTCGCCAAAATAATCCAGTATGTATTGGCGCAGGCAATTTGTGGTGTTGCAGTAGTTTTCCATTTCCCGCAGGCGCCTGTAATCCCGGGCTTTGGCGGCAGATAACTCGTCATCTGTTAGGCTGTTGTCCTCATCCACTTGGTCTATCAGGAATTGGTTTATCTGGCTATCTTGGCGGCTGTACAGCAAAATACAATCTGCGGCGCTGCCGTCGCGGCCCGCACGCCCGGCTTCTTGGTAGTAGCTTTCGATATTTTTTGGCATATTATAATGCAGCACAAATGAGACATTGCTCTTGTCAATGCCCATGCCGAAGGCATTTGTGGCCACCATAATGGGCGCGCGGTCGAAAACAAAATCCTGTTGCACCGTTAGCCTTTCATGCTGGGGCAGCCCTGCGTGGTAGCTGGCTGCCGGAAAGCCTAGCTGCTGCAGCCCTGCCGCAACCTCGTCCACAGATTTTCGTGTGGCGCAGTAAATAATCCCGCTTTGGCCGGGATGCGCCTCTAAATACGCTATCACATCGCTAAATTTATCCCTGGGCTTGCGCACCTCAAAATATAAATTCTCCCGGTTAAAACCAGTGGCGCGTACAATCGGGTCTTGTAGGCCAAGCAACCGCATAATATCTTCCCGTACCAAATCTGTAGCCGTGGCCGTAAACGCCGAAACAACCGGCCGCCGCCCAAGCCCCGCCACAAATTTGCCAATATTCAAATAACTTGGCCTAAAATCCTGCCCCCAATGGGATACGCAATGGGCCTCGTCCACGGCCACCATTGCAATATCTGCCCGCCGCGCAAAATACATAAAATCGTCAGTTTCTAGCCGTTCCGGCGCCACATAAATTATCTTGTACGCTCCGGCCGCCGCACGCTCTAGCGCAATTCTGTTCTGCTCAAAGCTTAGCGAAGAGTTAATATACGCCGCGGCCACCCCATTTTGCACCAGCTGCATAACCTGGTCATGCATAAGTGAAATAAGCGGCGAAACCACAACAGTAACCCCATCCATCATAAGCGCCGGCACCTGAAAACACAGCGATTTGCCAGCCCCCGTGGGCATAATCGCCAGCGCATCATCCCCCGCCAGCACAGCATCAATAACAGCCTGCTGCCCCCGCCGAAAGCTCTCATATCCAAAATATTCCTTTAATACATAAATGGAATCCAAATCAATCACCGGGGGAAATTCTATCAAAAATATGGCAGGGAGACAAGACCGCCAGAGGCTTTGCCCCCAACGTCTTGTGGAAAATTTCCCGCGCTCTATGCGAGTGTTTTAGGTGGAGCGCCTATACATTTGAAAAAAGCGTCGAAAAAACTTTAATCTTTTGGTTTGTGATTTGGAAAAATGCTGATGATTGCAGGGTTTGTTTGAATTCGCATTTGTATTTTAGCTCGTTTCAGCCAAAAAAATGGTACCAAACGGTACCATTTTCCCCGAATTATGGTACCGTTTGGTACCATAATAATATAAAAAGGGAGCCGATTCCAAAAATTGCCTCCCTTAAAAAATCCAATTATGAAGTTTTTTGCACCGCTTTTTTCCAAAAAAGCGGTTGGGTGTGGGCGAAGCCCACGGTTTTAACCTTCAGCGCATGTAGTTTCTATACTGTTCAGCACTTGGTTTAGTTCGTTTTCTAGGGTGGTTAGCATGTTGCTGTCTGGGGTTTCGCATTTTACTATTAGGCGCTCTACGTTTTCGGAGGCATTCATCAGGCCGTATTCTCCAATCATTTCTGCTAGGCCTTTTAGGGAGTTGGCCAACCTGTGGGCGGTGCTTAGGTCATTTACTTCTATGGCGCTGCAGATGTTTTTGTAGGTGTTTTGTTGACTTCTTGCTAGGTTTAGGCGTAGGGTTTGTTGTAGGCCTGGGCTTTGTAGGTAGTCGTCTATGTTTTCAGATTCTGCGGGGGTGGTTAGGGTTTTGGGGGGTGCTGTGTCAAGTTGGTTTTGCTTGTTTTTGATGTATTTTACTAGGATATTATTTAGCTGCTTTGTGTCTATTGGTTTAGAGATAAAGCCGTCGAAGCCGCTGTTTATGAATTCTTCTGCCGTACCCATAAGGGCATTGGCGGTGAACACTATTATGGGGTGAGTGTAGCCCATGTCGCGCATGGTGCGCATGGCTTCAACGCCGCTTATAACTGGCATAAGCTGGTCCATGAAGATGATGTCGTAGACTTTACCCTGCTTTATTTTTTCTATGGCATCTTGGGCATTATTGCAGGTTTCTATGGTGAGGTCGTAGAAGCTGAGCAGGCCAATGGCTACGTATAGGTTGGCTTCAACATCGTCCACTATAAGCACAGAGCCGTATGGCATGAGCTCTGGTACGGTGCTTGTTTTTTTTGTGCTGTCTGGGCTGAATGCGCCAAGGCGTTCTAGCCGGAGGGCTGCTTCGTTGCCTAATATGGTGTGGTCGCTTATTTCTTGTGGGATTTTAACCATTATTGCTGTGCCCTTGCCTGCATCGCTGTCTATGTCTATGGTTGCGCCCATCAGCTGCACTAGATTGTATATTGTGGGCATGCCAAGGCTTGCGCCTGTTACGGTGCGCATCCCACTTTCGTGGAAATGGGTGGAATTTTCATATAGGTTTTCTAACTGTTCTTTGGACATGCCATGGCCGGTGTCTGTAACCAGTATCATTAGATTGGCGAAGCCGTCATCTTTTGTGCATGTGATGGACAGCTCTACAGAGCCTGCTTCTGTATATTTGAAGGCGTTGGATAATAGGTTGTTTATAATTTGCTTTATATGCAAAGCGTCGCCTATTAGCTTGCTGGGCAGGTTTTCGTCTACATGTAGGTTAAAGTTGATGTTCTTGCCGTTTAGGTAGGCGCGGTATAGATTGGCTGCGTCGCTTATCATGTTGATTACACTGTATTCTTCACAGTTTATGGCTACATTGCCGGATTCTATGTTGTTTACTATGTTAAGAAGCAGGCTGGCAGAGCCGTGAATCTTTAACAGGTCTTCTTCCATATGGGTGGGTAGGATATCTGTGTTTTGTAGTTTGGCCTCTGTAATGCCAAGTATTGCGGTGATGGGGGCGCGTAGCTGGTGGCTGATGCTGGCTGGGGGTATTGTTTTGGCTTGGTCGTCTATTTCGCTGGTCTTGTTTTGGTCGTAGGTTTTTATGCCTTTGCCTATTTCCTTTGTGCTTTTTGCAAGGTTGCGCAAGGTGGGTCGCGCGGCATTGCGTACCTTGATAACGCCCACTACTATTGCAGTAATCACTAACAGGATGGCGATGGCAATAATGGGAAGATACCTGCCGCCAAGCACCGCTGCATAGGAAGAAAGCGCAACGATAGGCCAGCTTGTGCCGATGATAGGGGATATGCTAGCGTACCTGTGCGGGCCGTTGCTAAGGCCTGCGTTAAAATTGTCGCTTTGTAAAGAACCATGAACTGTAAGCATCAGCTGCATATCTGGGGCGAAGGTTGCGTGGCTCATTATTTTGTGGAAGGCGTTGGCTTTGTTTGCTTGATTATCGTCATCTGCCAGCCACCGTGATAGGGTTGTAGAGCGGGAGATTTGCTGCATTAAAACAAAATGCCGTCCGGTGCTATTTTGAAAATTGGACGCGGCTTCAATAGGATACTGGCGCGCAAGCTGCCCTGCAAAATCGGCGGAAAGAGAACTTGATATGTAAGTACCCACGGTAAACAAAATGACAACGATAAAAACAGGCAGGCCAATATAAAAAATGCGAGCGCGAGTGGCCAGCCTAATGTCTTTTGTGCGAAATATGCTTGGAGGTTTTAATTTCATGATGCTACTCCTTACCTGGCCGATGGGCGTAGAAGTTTGGGAAATATATGATATAAAAAGTCAAGGTTTGTTAAAACAAATAGAGCCAGCGTAAACCGCCACAATAGTAGCATTTTATTGTTGTGTAGTCAATGATTCTTAAAATAATGAGATGGTTTTGGAGGGATTGTATTGAGCCCGCTGATGCAAATTAGGACTTGTGCTGGCAGGTAAAAGACCCAAATTAGATGAAAGGTTATGAGCGGGGGCGAGATGTTTAGGTGGCCGGGTAGGTTAAACAGCAGTACATTGATATCGCAGGCGGCAAATAGGATAAGCCCGGTTAGCATGACAATATGCTTGGGCTGGCGTGTTTTTTTTGCTGCAAGAACCCAGGTTATGATATTTGCCAGGAAGAGCAGCGCGTATAGGGCGGCCAGGAACAGCAGAGAATGTAGGAACATCCCCACCAAAACTGCCGCGAAAGGCGCGGCAAGCCAGGCAGGGTTGAGTTTGCGGCCAGGCTGGGTTTCTAGCCCTCGCATGATGTAGCAGGCATGGGCGAATATGAATATGGCTACCCCCGGTAGATGCCAGTCGCGGATGATTAAAAAGTAATCTGCCGCTGCAGTGAAGCTTAGGCCGTATATTAGCCAGCGCCAGTCGCGTTTGGTGCTGCGGTGGGGGTACGAGGCTAGGGCGGTGCATAGGCAGGCTAATATGAAGATGAATTTTAGTGTCATGGGTTGGCCTCCTTTGTTATGTTATTGCCGGATTTTTGGCGGTTGATTCTGGGCAGGAGGCGGTTCTGGCGTGAAAAGTGTTTTGGTATAGTGGGATGAATGAAAAACGGCCCGGCCAAAGCGGCACCCAAAACGCCGAGATAAGGCGTTTTTGCCGCGACAGACGAGACCGATTTGGAATCATTTTGCTATTTGGGCGGATTTTAATTCAGTTGGTCGGATTTTCCGACCAACTGAATTTTTTCCCAAGGGGTATAATCAATTTTTTACACGGAGGATTGTGTATGGTAATTTACGCCATGATGGGGCGGGGCGACATTCGCATGGCACAACAAAACCCCGCTACATAGCAGCGGTTAGCAATTGAAGGTTAAGAAAAAACAGCAAGCAAGCCACCGGCTGCGAGACGCAAACTAACGCCTCACAGCTAATGCCTACGGGGCTGCCCGCCGCCAGGCGCTATGCGAGGATTAAGCCTACTAGGGGTCCTAGTATTAGGGCTAGCACTAGGATTATTACTACTACAAGTACGATGGTTCTTTTTGTTTTTGGGGATAAGCGTTTCATGTTAGCTCCTTTATGAACCTTGATGGTTTTGTTGGTTTATCATACCTGGATTTTATGGTGGATAGGTATAATTCTTTTTTCGCCCGGGTAATGCCCACGTATAGCAGGCGGCGTTCTTCTTCTAGTTCTGGTTCGGTTTTGCTGCGTATAGACGGCAGGATTTCTTCTACTACGCCGGCTATGAAAACCCGCTCAAATTCTAGTCCCTTGGCAGAATGTAAAGTGGTTAGGGTGCAGCAATCGCCGGTGGGGGGCGTTTCTTTTGCGGCTTGGGTAACATGGGCGGCATGGCTGATAAAATCTGCCGGGTTTGGGAATTGCTTGGCCGCCTCTTGCAGTTCATCTGCTATTTCGAACAGGCCTTTGTGGTTGATTCTGCGGTATTCAGAATGGTCCATTATATGGCCGTTGTAGCCTAGGCCGCGGCGAATTTGCTTTATTGCATCGTGGGTGTTGCGGCGGGCAAGTATGGTCAGGTCGCTTTTTAGCTCTTCTATCTTGGTTTTTGTGGCGGTATGGATTGTGGGGTCGCGGGTGTAGGCCGCAAAAAGGTCAAGGTCGTTCTTGCGCATGGATTGCAAAAATGCCTGGCTTATATAGCGGAAAGGCTTGTTTATAATTCGCTCTGCATCTGGGCAGTGGCCAATTTTCTGCCGCCGCCCAAGCCTTCCAATAACCCGCAAATACGCAAAAATATCCTGAGCCACCCAATGCTCGTAAAGGGTGGGTATTTCGTCGCGGTTTTTGAAGGGTATGTTCATATTAAGGAACACATCCATGAAGGCACGCGCTTGCATGTTAAGCCTGTATGTGATGGCAATTTCGCTAAGTTTTGCGCCTTTTTTCCATACGCTGCGTATGGCTTCGGCTATTTTTATGGCTTCGTGGTTTTGGTCGTCAGATACTAATATTACGGGCTTTTTGCCCGTCACCCCGGTGCCGCGAATACCCTTGTCATATCGCATTTTATTACCCACAATTAGGCTGTTGGCCATGTCAATTATCTCTAGGGTAGAACGATAATTTATATCAAGTGTAACCTGTTGTACCTGGGCGAAATCCTGCGGGAAGTTAAGCAAAAATTCTGGCCGCGAGCCACGAAAGCGGTAGATGCTTTGGTCATCATCCCCCACCACAAAAATATTATGGCTGCCCTCCGCCAAAAGCTTCACTGCCTCATATTGCACACGGTTTATATCCTGAAACTCGTCTATCATAATATATTTAAATTGCCGCTGCCAAAATTCTAATTCTGCCGGCTGGCTTTTTAAAATTTCATAGGAATGGCATAACATATCATCGAAATCGATTTTGTTTTGCTGGCCCTTATAGGTTTCATACCCCTGGCAAATTTCCCGAAAATCCTCTGGTGAAATGCTGCTGGCCTGGTATTCTGCCAGATGGTGAAGCTCGTTGCGTAGCAGGGACATTTCGTTGGTTACAGCCAGCAATAAATCTTCATCTGCGTCGTATTGCCGCTCTTTTAGCGCGCCGCGCACAAAGTTGCGGCGTTCTCCGTCTGCCAAAATCGCATCTAGGCCGCAATTTCTGTTGCGCCGCAATACACGAAAAAACATGGAATGGAAAGTGCCAAAATTAACTTTTGGCAAATCACTGCCCAGGTAAAGCTGGGCAAAGCGTCGCTCCATCTCTTGGGCCGCGGCTTTAGAATATGTGATAACCAAAATATTTGCCGGGTTTATCCCGGCGTTTACAAGGTTGGCAGCCCGGGCGGTAATCACGGCTGTTTTGCCGCTGCCTGGGCCTGCAAGCACCATCATTGGGCCATTTATATGGGCGGCTGCTTTTTCTTGGTTGGCATTTAAGCTTAGCATGTTCCAATTATACACCATTTGATGTACAATAACACAAGAAAATTTGACATAGTCTTAGAAATGAGGGCGAGTTATGCTAAACACTGTAATTTTTGTAGGTTTTTTTGTGCTGTTGGCAGTTTCAGTTGCGGTGGTGGTTGTTGTGGCTGTATCTAAAAAGAGGAAAAATGCCATGCCACAGGGTTTTTTGAAGGCAGAATCTAACCTGCTGCGCAAGATGGAGATAGACCCAGAGTTATTCTTCGAGCCAGATTTAACCCAGCTGCCCCAGCTGCCAGAAGGCGACCCTCACGATGTAGAGCTGGCCGCCAGCCGAACCATGATTTATTTTAAAGAACCCATAAGCGACATGCATTTAAGCCGACAGTATTCCCCGGCGCAGATGAGCGAAATCTCGGGCTACCGGGAGAATTTTAACCATCACCTGAAAACACTAACAAACTGGGCAAACAGCCTGGCAGAAATAGTAGAAACCACAGAAGACGCCTTGCTTGTGCTGGGTTATGTAATTGCCCACGGTGCAGAAGACGCCGCCCCATACAAGCTGGCCGCAGAGCTGTACGCAGAATACGGCGCAGTGGAAATTTTGGAAGCCCTGATAGATACCGTAGAGGCCAGAGAGTTCCGTAATGCCGTAACCCGTGATGCGATTTTAGATTTTATAGGAGATAGAATCGATGAGCTTAGCAGATAATATTTTTATAGAAAACAGCAGGCAAATATTGCAAGGGGTATCTGATGCCGGCCAAAACGTACGCCCAAAATGGGATGACGGCACCCCAGCCCACACGCTACGCACATTTGGCTTGGTTAGCCGTTACGATTTATCTATAGAATTCCCGGCGGTAACGTTGCGGCGGTTGGCTTTTAAAAAATGCATAGACGAAATTTTATGGATATGGCAGAAAAAATCCAATAATGTTAACGATTTAAACTCTAAAATATGGGATGCCTGGGCAGATGAAACAGGCTCTATAGGCAAGGCATACGGCTATCAGCTGGGTATAAAACATAAATACCCAGAAGGTGAATTTGACCAAGTAGACAGAGTTCTGCACGATTTGCAGCATAACCCCGCATCCCGCCGCATAATCACCAACATATACAACCATCAAGACCTGCACGCCATGGGGCTATACCCCTGCGCCTACAGCGTCACCTTTAATGTAATGGAAGGCAGGCTAAACGCCATACTAAACCAGCGTTCTCAAGACTTTTTGGCCGCCAACAACTGGAATGTAGCCCAATACGCAATTTTTATGCATATGCTGGCGCAAACCAGCGGCCTGCAAGCTGGCACCCTAATGCATGTAATAGCAGACGCCCATATATACGACAGGCATATCCCCATAGTGGAAGAGCTTTTAACAAAAGAGCCCCGCCCCGCCCCAATATTAAAAATTAACCCAGATGTGAAGGATTTTTATAAATTTACCGTGGATGATTTCCAGCTGGAAGGCTATAAGCCCCACAAATTTGGCCATACAATACCGGTGGCAGTGTAGGAAAATCTGAACCAACTAATTACAATCTGTAATTAGTTGGTTTACAAAACAACCCGCGCGCACAGCGCACACCCGCAGCAAAGTAAGGAAGCGGAAGTGGGCTATGTCCGCTTTAGCGGCGGGTTAATGGGGCAGCGCCCTATTCCAACAAACCGCTTCCCAAAACTATCTGCGCGCACAGCGCGCACCCGCAGCAAAGCAAGGAAGCGGAAGCGGGCTACGCCCGCTTTAGCGGCGGGTTAATGGCAGCGCCCCATCCCAACAAACCGCTTCCCAAAACTATCTGCGCGCACAGCGCGCACCCGCAGCAAAGCAAGGAAGCGGAAGCGGGCTACGCCCGTTGTAGCGGCGGGGTTTGGGGCAGCGCCCATCTAGATGGAGGTTTTATTTATGAATTTATCTGTAGCAGTGGCGAAAAATTGGGGGATTGGCTGCCAGGGGGATTTGGTTTTTCGTATTAAGGATGATTTGAAGCGGTTTCGGCAGCTTACCACTGGCAAGGTAGTGGTGATGGGGCGCAAAACGCTGGAGTCTTTAAAGGATGGCAAGCCACTGCCTAAGCGCGACAATATCGTGCTTTCTCGCGAGGCGGGGCTGGTTATACCCGGGGCTATCGTATGTGGCTCTGCCAGCGAAACCCGTGAAGTGCTGAAAAACTACCAGCCACAGGATATTTTTATCATAGGCGGCGGCGATATTTACGCGCAATTTTTGGATGATTGCAAATTCGCCTATATCACAAAGGTAGACGCCACCGCAAATGCAGATGCATTCTTCCCAAACATAGACGAGATGCCCCATTGGCGGCTTGTGGAAGAATCCCAGCCAATGCAGCAAGACGGGCTGCGCTACAGTTTTTGCCTGTATCAAAACGAGAAACTATAAGCTTGGAGGCCAATATGCCTAGTAAAATCCCTGGGAAAATCCTGCTGATAGACGGTTTTAGCATATTAAACCGTGCATTCTACGCAATACCGCTGCTGACTGCCCCATCTGGCGAGTTTACCAATGCAGTCTACGGTTTTTTAAATATCCTGTTCCGCTTTTTAGATGAAGAAAAACCAGATTACCTGACCGTAGCCTTCGATCTACCTCAGCCTACTTTCCGCCACGAGGCCTACGGCGCGTACAAAGGCACGCGCAAAAGCATGCCAGACGAGCTGCGGGCGCAAGTGCCAATTCTTAAAGGCTTGCTGGCCAAGATGCAGATAAAAATGGCAGAATGCCCAGGTTTCGAGGCCGATGATATCATAGGCACCCTAGCCAATTTGGCCGAGGCAAACGGCCTCACCGCCGTGATAATCTCTGGCGACCGGGACCTTTTGCAGCTGGCGACAGACAGCATTTGCATTCGCCTGCCAAAAACCAGGGCCGGCAAAACTGAAGTAGAAGATTATCACGCGGCAGATGTGCTGGCAAAATACGGCGTGTCGCCCCGTGCATATATAGATGTAAAAGCCCTAATGGGCGATGCTTCCGACAATATCCCCGGCGTACCGGGCATTGGCGAAGTGACCGCCACCAAAATAATCGCCGCCTACGGCTCTATCGAAGCTGCCATAGAAAACGCCACCGATGTAAAGCCAAAAAAAGCCGCAGAAAATCTAGCAGAATTTAAAGACCAAGCCATACTAAGCAAGCATCTGGCCACCATAGTTCAAGACGCGCCGGTAGAGCTTCATCTATCCACGATAGACGGCATACAAAGCAACGAAGCCATGGAAGAAATCTTGCGCTTGGGGCTAAAAAAGCTATACAAGCGCTTCGAAGGCGTGCCAACGGAAACAGAAACCATGCCAGCAAAGGCGTTTTCATACAATATTGCCAAAACCCCGCAAGAAGCTGCGGATTATATAGCCGGAATAACAGGCGATGCCGCCATTTACCCGCTATGGGAGGCCGGGCTTATTGGCGTAGCCTTGGCCAGCAACCACGCGCCAGCCATGTATATTCCAATAAATATGGGAGGCGGCGAGCAAATTTCCCTAGAAGCCCTAGACAGCAAAGATGATTTGCTAGAAATAACCCGTCCATGGCTAGAATCTGCCGCCCCAAAGCTAACCTACGACGCCAAGGCAGAACTCGGCCGCTTTAGGAAGGCAGATATAAACTTAGGCGGCATCACCAGCGATGCAATGCTGGCGGCATACCTGCTTAACCCACTACAAGCCAACCATAGCCCAACAGACCTGGCAGAACACTACCTGCAAGAGGATATCCCTAAGCTGGAAGATATTTTAGAAAACAAGGGCAAGCGTGGTAAAGATCGCAAAAGCCTTAGCGATTTACCCATAGATAGCATAGCCAACCACGCCACCCGCTGCGCAGATACAATCCTACGCTGTAATCCCATCATGGACGAAGCCCTGGCTGCCAGCGGCCAAACCCAGCTTTATAAAGGCATGGAGCTTCCCTTGGTGTTTGTGCTGGATAATATGGAAAAGCTGGGCATTGGTGTTAACAAAGAGATTTTGACTGGTTATGGCGAGGTGCTTAGCCAGCGGGTTAACGCCCTTACAACCGAAATACACAGCCTAGCAGGCGAAGAATTTAATATAAATTCACCATCTCAGCTTGGGGTAATCCTTTTCCAGAAGCTGGGGTTGCGTAGCGGCAAAAAAACCGCCACGGCCAATTTTTCTACCGCGGCAGATGTACTGGAGAAGCTTAAAACAAAGCATCCCATCATCCCGCTGGTGCTAGAGTACCGGGCACATGCCAAGCTAAAATCCACCTATGTGGACGGTATGCTGCCCCTGGTAAGCCGCGACAGCAGGGTACATTCTACTTTCCACCAGGCGTTAACGGCCACTGGGCGGCTGTCCAGTGCAGAGCCAAATTTACAAAATATCCCCGTGCGGCTGCCACTTGGCCGCGAGCTGCGCAAGGCCTTTGTCCCAAGGGCCGGGTATGTGTTTATGGCCGCGGATTACAGCCAAATAGAGCTGCGCTTGCTGGCACATATGTCTGGCGATGAGGTTCTGATAAATGCCTTCAAAAAAAACGAAGATATCCACAGGCTTACAGCCAGCCAGGTGCTGGGGCTACGGCCAGAAGACGTTACGCCGCTGCAGCGCAGCAATGCTAAAGCCGTAAACTTTGGCATAGTCTATGGTATAAGCGCTTACGGGCTAAGTGACGACCTGGGCATTTCTGTAAAAGAGGCCGAGGGTTATATCGCAGGGTATTTTGAAAAATACCCTGGGGTAAAAGAATACCTAGACAAAACCGTCCGCGACGCCCGCAAAAACGGCTATGTGGCCACAATGTACAACCGCCGCCGCCCCATGCCAGAGCTTAAATCTTCCAATTACAACACGCGCTCTTTCGGGGAAAGGGTGGCCATGAACATGCCACTACAGGGCACGGCTGCTGATATTATTAAAATCGCAATGATAAATGTGACTCAACGCATAACAAACGAAGGCCTAAATTCCCGGTTAATCTTGCAAGTTCACGACGAATTGATGCTGGAAGTACCCCTGCCAGAAGTTGAACAGATGACAAAAATCCTTAGCGAAGAAATGGAAAACGCGGCAGAACTTAAAATCCCACTTATAGCCGAGGTAAATGTTGGAGATAACTGGTATGACACTAAATAAGATTTTCACCATTGGGGTGACAGGTATCACCGGTAGCGGAACATCTACCGTGGCCGGTATTTTGGCCGAGCTGGGGGGTTATGTAATAGAGGCAGATAAGCTTGCCCACGACGCAATGCGTAGCGGCCAACCAGCCCATGACGATATTATGGCTTGTTTTGGTGCAGAAGTTTTGGCAAATGGTGAAATAGACCGCCGCGCCCTTGGGGCACTGGTTTTCGGCAAGGCCGCCCAAATGAAAAAGCTAGAACAAATAATCCACCCCCGGGTGATAGCCAAAACCCAGCAGCTTTTGGCAGGTTGCGACAGTGCCTTTGCGGTAATAGACGCGCCAATGCTAATAGAATCCGGCCTAAATAAAATCTGCCACAAAACCTGGCTAATAACCTCCACAGATGAAACCAGAATCCAAAGAATAACCAAGCGTGATGCCATAAGCCGCGCCCACGCCGAAATGCGGCTAAAAAGCCGCAAAAGCGACGCAGAGCTAAGCCAACACGCAGATGCAATAATAGAAAACAACAGCAACCATGCAGCCTTGGCACAAAAAATAGAACAGCTTTTAGGGGAGGAAAACATAACAATATGAAGAAATTCCTAGCTGCAGTTTTTGTGATGGCAGCATTGGCCACGGTCGCGCTTTTTATGGCGGTTAGCATACGTTTCCCCATAAGATACCTGGAAATTATAGAGGCCAATGCCGGGGAACTAGAAACCTCCCTTATCCTGGCTGTTATAATGGCAGAATCCAGCTTCCGCCCCCAGGCACAATCTCACGCCGGGGCACAAGGCCTAATGCAGCTAATGCCATCCACTGCAGAATGGCTGGCGCAGCTTATGGGCAAAACAGACTTCACCCCAGAAGATGTATGGCAGCCCGAAACCAACATAGCAATGGGCAGCTTTTACCTAAACTGGCTGTTAAACAACTACAATGGCAACATAAACATAGCCCTAGCCGCCTATAATGCAGGCCAAGGCCGCGTAAATAGCTGGCTGTCAGATTCTGCAACATCTCAAGACGGCATTAACCTAGATAGAATCCCCTTCCAAGAAACATACAACTACCTAAACCGAGTACGCCGAAACCAAAGGGTGTACGATATATTGCTTAGAATACGCGGGTTGCTATAGGTTAAAACTGCCATAAGCTTCGCCGGTCACAGCTCTAAAAACCTTTCATAAGGTTCGCTTCGCGTCGCCCGGTTTCTTCCGGGTTACCTTTGGAAAAAATTTTTGTCAAAATTTTTTAAATCTAAAATGAAAAACGTTGAATTTACGTGGTTTTTTGATAATGCATAGTCGTTTTACACCATAAAAGTGGTACCATACGGTACCATTTTGCCCGAATTATGGTACCATACGGCACCATTTCCATTCCGAAATTAAGTTTTTGGAGCTGTGGTCGGCGAAGCCCCTGACGGTTTTGAGCTAACTAAGAGGTGAGTATATGAAATTTCTTTTTATTCTAATATTATTGCTGGCATTTACCAGCTGCACTGCGGGGCTTGGCGGGATTACGCCTTCGGGGATTCCACAGCATCCAGTGGAGGATTTAGATGGCGTGGATTACGAAGCCGAGCCTATTTTGGTGCCGGAGGGTACGGGATTGGTGGCCAGCCCTCATAGGAATGTTTTGAGGCTTTCTATGCGGCGGCCGGTAACGCTTAACCCGCTGCTTAATGAGGATGTCACTGTGGCGCAGGTTTTGCGGCTTATGTTCGAGCCGCTGGTGGTGCTGGACGAAGAACTGCGGCCTTCGGGGCATCTTGCAGAGCTGGAATTTGCGTCAGATTTTTCTGCGGCTTATTTGACTGTGCGAGATTGGGCCAGGTGGAGCGATGGCGAACTTATCACCGCCGATGATATTGTTTTTTCTGTAAACACGCTGCGTGCTGCGCCTGCTGGGGCTATTTATCAGCCACTATTGCAAAATATTGCCCAGGTCACACAGCTTACCAGCCGTTCGGTGCGGGTTTCATTTCACGAGCCTTCGGTGATAGCGGGGTATTCCCTTGGTTTCCCTATTATTCCGCGGCATTTTTTCGAGGGGCATAATGCGGGCAGCTATAGAAATATGCAGCCTGTGGGTAGCGGCGCGTTTATGTTCCATTCTATGCAGCCCATGCGTTTGCTTACGCTGGTACAAAACCCACATAGCCATCACCAGGCGCAGGTTGGCCAGGTAGATGTAATTTTCCTGCCAGACAGGCAGACAGAATTCTACGCATTTGACCATGGGCGCATAGACGCGTTGCATCTGCCCTTTACAGAATGGGTGGGGCGCCATGGTGTGCGCCAGGTGCGGCACGAGAATATCCCAGCAATGTACTTTGAATTTATAGGTTTTAACTTTGAAAATGAATTTTTCCGCAGCTCTACAACCAGGCAGGCTATCGCCCATTCATTCAATGCAGACGAAGCCGTACCCGCAGTTTATCTTGCCCAGGCGGTGCGAGCGGCTGCGCCAATCCATCCACTTAGCTGGGCATGCAGCGGCGTGCCAGGTCCAGCCTTCGACCCTGCCCGTGCAGCGGCCTTGCTGGGCTACAACCGCCCAGAAGACACTCTGGTTATACTAGCCAACCAAGAAAGCTTCCAGCGCGTAAACATAGCCCACAGGCTATCGGAAAGCCTAAATGCAATAGGCCTGCCAGCCACGGTGCGAACAGTGCCCATGGAAGATTATATCTGGCAGCTAGAAAACGGCTGGTTCGACATATACATCGGTACGGTAATCCTATCCTTCGCCCCAAGCCTGCACTTCCTATTTCAATCTGGCGGCATGTTCCGCTATGACCCAATTCTAGAAGAAGCCTTCCACGGCATGATGGCCGCCACCTCTGAGGCCGCCTATAAACAGGCCGTATACAACTTTAGCCAAACCTTTATGGAACGCCTGCCAGTGATAGGTCTTGGCTTCACTCACTCATCCTTACTCGCCAACACCCGCATCGCACCTGGGCTACATCCATCCCCAGACAACGTGCTTGGCGGTGCGGGGCATTGGGAGATTATTGGGTAGAATCAACGTAGCGGGCGAGGCCCAACGGTTTAAAATCCTGCAAAAACGTCAACCCTATACACGAAAGGAGGCGTTTTTGTGGGTAGAGTTGTTGTTGCTTGTATTTGTGTATGTGCTGCTTTTTTGGGGGCTGCTGCTGGGTATTTGACTTTTGGTAGTTTGCGGGCTGCGGATTTGGGGTTGCCGGCGGAGTATGGTGGGGAAGTTTATTTGCCAGTGGTTGAGGAGGTTGAGGTTGAGGCTGAAGCACAGCCGGAATACCTTTATTTTGTTACGGTGGAGCATGGGCGCATTGTGGTTTATAGCGCGCAGGCGGCTAAACAGGGGCGGGAGATTACTTCTATTATAATAAGCGCGCTTTGCACAGAAGAGCAGGCGCGACTGCAAGATGGTATACGAATTTATTCGGAGGAGGCCTTGGTAAGATTGTTGGAAGACTATGGAAGTTGACACGTTCTTAATAGTTTGTTAATATGTTGGAAATAAATACAACATTTTCTATTACATGGAGGTTTCATGGTTAACAAACTTTTAAGAATAATGTTAGCAACTGGCCTAGCTATTGCGGCCGTGGCCATTACAACTGGTGCGGTGCAAGCCGGCACCAAGGGCGTGGTTACCGGCGAAGTGGTTAACGTGCGTGAATATGGTGAAATAAACGACACAAACCGTCTCTTCCAAGTACGCCGCGGCGAAGAGGTAAGCATCCACGGTATTTCCGGCGATTTCTTTAGGGTAACTGTAGCCGACCAGTATGGCGTGTACATTTCCCGGGAATGGGTTAGCATAAGCGAAACAGTTGGCACAACAATTGGCAATGCCAATGTGTACAACATCCCGCCGGAAATGGGGGGTCACATGCTAACTACAGTTGGGGTAGGGGAAGTACTTAACATAAGGTCAATGGTTGACGGCTGGCTTGGCATAGACTTTTGGGGTGAAACCGCCTTCATACCAGTGTATAGCGTAAACGCACCATTTATAGAAGCCCTGCCTACCGCCAGGATATCCGGCCAAAATGGCCTAGCTGGCGAAATCATATCCTTTGCAATGAACTACCTTGGCAGGCCACACGTAATGGGCGGCAACGGCCCAAACTCCTTCGACTGCTCTGGCTTCATGAGCTACATCCTACGCCACCACGGTATTAGCGTTAACCGCTCGTCTTTCGACATGGCCCGCAACGGCACCCATGTTTACCGCCAGGACATCCAACCCGGCGATCTCCTGTTCTTCACAACCAACGGAACAGGCCGCATAAGCCATGTAGGCATGTATATGGGCGGCGGCGAAATGATTCACGCAGCTTCTTGGAATACCGGCGTAAGAATAGACAATATAAACCAGCAGTATTATGTAAGTAGGTTTGTTACAGCGCGTCGGGTTATATAGTGAAATAAATGAGAAACGGTCTCGCCCGAGCGGCACCAGGAACGCCGAGATAATGCGTTCCCGGCGTTTTTGCCGTGACAGGCGAGACCGATTTCGAATTATTTCATTATAGATTAACATAATGGGCTTCGCACCGGCATCCCGGGGCGAAGCCCATTATTTCGCTATATCACTCGCCAAATCGCCAGTCCAATAAGCAAAACTCCCGCCAGCCATGTGATATTAAAAGGCAGCTTATCTGCGAGGCTATGCCCAAGCTTGCGCCCCAGCACAATTGCAGCAAAATTGGTAACCAGCGACCAGCCCATTAACGCCCAGGGGTTAACCCCGGCTAGCGCCGCCGCAAAGCCCACCGCCATCCCGTCCAAAGATAGTGACACAGCCAGCACCGCGGCCTCCCCGGCTGAAAGATGCTTAGACACATCGGAATCTGCAACTTCTGGGTTGGCATACATTTGCAAAATAAATTTTATATCAAAAACCGAGAAGCTAAAGGCCTTATCAAGCCTGGCATGCTTCCGAATTAGAGCCTTAACAACCCCATCTAAAAGCTTAACCAGCCCAATGGCAAAAAGCACCGCAAAAGCAATCCAAACGGCTGCCCCTTCTGGCAGCCACTCGCTAACCAGCCGCCCCCCCAACATAGCCAGCCCAATAACCCCACAGCAAATCAAATTGATAACCCACACAGAATACATAGGAATTCGAATCTTCTTGCTACCATAAGCAAACCCAGCCGTGAGCGCGTCAACAGACAAGCTTGACGCAATAATAGCCGATTCAAGAATAAAAAACATATCGTCGCTCCTTAATTACTATCGTCGCTCCACCTAAAAACCCTCATATAGAATTTGTAAATTTTCCGCAAGCCTTCGCTGCTAAAAAAACCGGCGTACCCTGCTAATGCGCGACGGTTTTCATCGCCTCGCATTGCAAAAAATGTCCTGCGCTCTATGCCAGTGTTTTTAGGTGGGGCGACTACATAGGCCGCATCTCACCTCTTTTATAAAAAAACCGAGGCAAAAACTCTAATATAGTGAAATAATTCGAAATCGGTCTCGCCTGTCGCGGCAAAAACTCCTGAAACACCTTATCTCGGCGTTTTAGATGCCACTCTAGCAAGACAGTTTCTCATTTATTTCACTATATCATAGTATTTGGAAAAGATAGTTGATGTTACAGCCAGAACAAAGCGGCTTTGACGTCTTTGTTTTCCTAAGTCTCGCTAAGAAATTGCAGAGAAATTTTACTATAGTCGCTCCACCTAAAAACATTCGCATAGAGCGCAGGAAATTTCCAGCAAGGCGAGGAGCTGAAACCCGCCGCGCACTAGCGGTGCGCAAGGTTTTTAGCGACGAAGGCTTGCTGGAAATTTACAAGCTCTATGTGAGGGTTTTTAGGTGGAGCGACTATATATAGCATAAAAAAATTCAGTTGGTCGCAAAATGCGACCAACTGAATTTTTCACCCATACCGCAGGTGGATTTTAAATTCCCCTAAACTGACAGTCAGCTCTTCGCCAGGGGAGAGGGTTGATTTTTTTGCGGCTTCAGTGATAAAACCTCTGGTGATTGTCGCCTCGCGGGATTTATTTTTGATTAGCAGCTGCGGGCGATGTGATGGGGCTTTTGGGTTTGGGCTGATAATTATTTTGCCTAGGCCTGGGGCTAGGTTTGTTAGGTTTTGTAGGCTTATGCGGCTACCGAATTCTATTAGATTATATTTTTTTGCAGGTTGTATGAGGCCGTTTTCTGTGGCTTCAATGGTTAGCACCCCCGTGAAAACGCGTTTTTTATTCCGACGCAGCAAAATTATAACCAATACCAAAACCACCGCGGCGGCGATTATTGGCTTGTTGCGGGTGGTTTCATTATATGGCTGCTGCGGGATGTATTGCTCTATGTAAGTTGGGGGTTCTTCTTGCGGGGTGGGTGTGGACGGCGTAGGTGTGGGCGTGGGTTCTGGCGGAGGCAGGGCTGTCATCATGGAAAAAATCTCCGACATTATGCCCGGGAGGTCTGTAGCGTTGGCAGTTTCAAAGCTGATGCCTCCTGTAGCCTGGGAAATCTGCTGCATAGCTTGAGCATCCAGCGAGCCGTCAAAATTCAACCCTATGGTAAAAATCGGGAAACTCTTTTCTTGGGCAAAATCCATGGCTGCCGCGATATCCTGCTGGGCTTGCTGGGTACTGCGCTGCCCCCAGGGGTTCACATTCAAATTCCCATCTGTGAGGAAGATTATCGCCTGTTGCCGCTGACTGTCGTGGCCTCGGTATAGTATGCCAACGGCCTCCCGCAGCCCCAGGCCATGGTCTGTCCAGGATGCGTAATCCAGCCCTGCAATAAATGCCTCAAACTGCCCGGCTGCCACTGGAGTCAGCTCTAAACTGGCCTCCACCCGCCCGGCATATGACACAATGCCAACCCTATCACGCCCCGGCGTAAGCCGCGAAATAAATAGGTTCATGGCATCGCGAGAAACCCTGTAGGGGTCTGCGGTTTGCATAGACAGGCTAACATCCAGCACCAACACCGCGTCTATGGGGATTAAATTTTCATATGTACCGGTCGGCTGTGAAAACGCCGCCATGGAGAGGAGCATACATAAAATATATCGCAGAAGAATCACCTCGCGGAAGTTGTAGGATATGTGGCTTGCTAGGTTTCGCCTACCGCGGCAAAAACGCATGAAACGCCTTGTTTCGGCGGTTCAGGTATCGCTTTGGCGAAACTGTTTTCATTTATTTCACAAGAGTTCTTCTGAAATTGCAAAAACCGCAATTTCAGAAGAAGCAAAGATTGAAAATATAACTTTTCCGAAACCCCCTACAGGAATTTCGGAAGAAGTCTACTATTCTCATTCTTATTTCTAATCCGTCACCCCACCACAAAAACCGCCCGCAGCTCATCCTCCATATAAGGCTCCCCGGTATACCCGCTAAACACCGCAGCCGCCCCAAATCCAGCTTCTGCCAACAGCCGCTTCACCACCCATACAGGATAAGCCCGCTGGTGGTGCACCTCTGTAAACGGCTCGCTATCATTGCTGTAAAAAGTCACGCTATATTGGTTAATTTGGGTGGCTGGGTCGTAAGTATTATCACAGCTGTAGGCCTCGCCAGTCTCGGCCTCCCCATCAAAACCCCCGGAGGAAGACAGATACTTAAATTTATATTCGGTGTTCATGTCAAAAATGAAAACCCCGCCCGGGTTTAAAAAAAGTTTAACCCGCCGAAAGGTCTCTAGCAATTCTTCTTCCGTAAGCAGATAGTTTAACCCATCGCATACGCAAACGGCGGCATCCACCGTGCCGTATAAATCCAACTCCTGCATATCCTGCGCCAGAAAAAGTATGCTCAACTTCGCTTCATAGGCCTTTTGCTGCGCCTCTGCAAGCATATCTACAGATGCATCCACGCCAATCATATCGTAACCCATTTTGGCCAGCCGCGTGGTGATGCTGCCCGTGCCACAGGCCAAATCTAGCACAATGGGGGCGTGGGCTGCGGCCAGATGCTTCTGTAGCGTGGTGTTTATGTAGGCCGCCCAATCTTCGTAGGGGGTGTTGGCCATCAGCGCGTCATATAGGTACGCGAAACCCTTGTATATTGAATCTTGCATAGTAATCCTCCATAAAATATGCTGCCCCCAAACAGAGCCGCAAAAATTCCGTCTCATACAAATCTCAATTAAAATAGCCTCATTGTTCGCGGCAAGTTCGCCCTAAAGCGCCTTGTTTTGGCGTTTAGGATGCCGCTCCAATTCATTAGAGTTTTTCTGAAATTGCAAAAAACGCAATTTCAGAAAAAGCAAAAGATTGAAAATGTAACTTTTCCGAAACCCCTACGGGAATTTCGGAAGAAGTCTATTGTTTTAATTTGGGATTATGTGGTTGCAAATTATGCGCAGGCCAACATCCCGTGCGCCAGAAAATGCCTGCGAAATTATCAAGCTTTCTCGCTAGCCTGTTTCTTCCTACGCGCCAAAATTCCGCCAATCCTGCCGCTTTCCTTAGCTGTTAAGCTCTTCCACCCGCCAGCGTTAACCTTGTCCAGTAGCCCAAGCTCTTCGGCTATTTCATACTTCATTATATCATGTGTTTTCGTATCCATGTATATCACCTCTTTTATATTATGGGTTTTACAGGAAAATTTTATACTTATCTATGGTACTATGTTTATATTTTTGGCCATTAAAAAGTTAAAGTTTTTTCCCCGCTTTTTCCAAAAAGCGGGTGGGTGTGGGCGAAGCCCACGGTTTTAAAACTTGTTCAAAAAACACTTGACAAAACCTTCAAAAAAAGTCATAATACCCGGAGTGAATGGGTTATCACGTCCCTAAAGGAGTATAGTTCAGTTGGTAGAACGTCGGTCTCCAAAACCGGATGTCGAGGGTTCAAGTCCTTCTGCTCCTGTGGTATGCAATAAAAATACATCGGAGGTAGTTAAAGTGGCAAAATGTGAAGTTTGCGATAAGGGTATTCTTACCGGACACAGAATCAGCATCACTCGTTCTCAAGTGTCCCGCCGTGCTAACAAAATGTGGCGCAGCAATATCAAAAAAGTCCAAATTGTTGAGAACAACGGCACTGTGCGTAAAGCTAAAGTTTGCACACGCTGCTTGCGTGCAAAAAAAGTTACTCGCGCTATCTAATGCAAATGTTACGCCCCAAGGGTTGGTTTAATTCGCCCCTGGGGCGTTTTTTGAGGGGTGAAACCGCCAGAGGCTTTGCCGGCCGCGCCCCTACCCGCTTTCTATAAGGTTCGCTTCGTGAACTTGGTACGGCCTGTCGCCCGATTTTTTTAAGGTTGCATTTGAAAAGAGCTGGGCAAAAACTTTAATATTTTTAAGGAGAACAATATGAAAACTTTTGTGAATCCGATTGTTTTGTCTGATATTCCAGACCCATCTGTTATTAGGGTGGGGGATGTTTTTTATATGACTAGCACTACTATGTATTTTACGCCTGGCTGCCCGGTGATGAAGTCTTATGATTTGGTTAACTGGGAAATAGTGGGTTATGTTTACGATACCCTTTCTGATAATGACCATATGACCCTTACTGGCGGCAAGCATGATTACGGCCGCGGCTCTTGGGCTAGTTCGTTGCGCTACCATAATGGCACTTTTTATGTGAGTTTTGTGGCTTACAATACGGGGCTTACTTATATTTACCAAACCGAGGATATTGAAAACGGCCCTTGGCGCAAGTACGAAATCCCTGGCATTTACCACGATATGTCACTGCTTTTCGATGATGATGGCCGGGTTTATATGGTGTATGGCGCGGGGGCAATCAAACTTATAGAGCTTACCGCAGATGCAACTGGCCTAAAACCTGGCGGGCTTAATAAGGTGATAATCGACCATGCAGACCCATCCGGCACAGGAAGCCTGGCCGAGGGTTGTCATATTTATAAGCTGGATGGCAAATATTATATCTTTATAATCGCGTGGCCAAGGGTGGGCAGTGGCCGCAGGCTTGAGGTTTGCTACCGGGCAGATGCCATCGATGGCGTTTACGAAGGCCGGGTGGTGTTGGACGATAATATTGGCTATCAAAATGCAGGGGTTGCCCAGGGCGGCATCGTGGATGCCCCTTGCGGCCAGTGGTTTGCCTTCCTTTTTCAAGACCATGGCGCAGTGGGGCGCGTGCCTGTGCTAGTGCCAATGGCCTGGGAAGATGGTTGGCCTGTGTTGGGTGTGGATGGTAAAGTGCCGGCAGAAATGCCATGCCCGCTGCCACCGCGGCCTTTGGGCGGTTTAATCCACCAAGAAACTTTCGATGGCCCAGAGCTGCATTTAAACCTGCAATGGAACCATAACCCAGTGCATGGAGATTGGTCGCTAGCTGCCCGCCCGGGATGGCTGCGCCTCACCACCGGGCATATTGCAACCAGTATTTATGACGCCCGCAATACCCTAACAAAGCGTACTTTTGGCCCAAAATGCAGCGTGACTGCTGTAATGGACGCTGCCAACATGAAAGACGGCGATGTGGCGGGCCTTGTGGCACTTCAAGATGAATTTTCGTTCATTGGCGTGAGGCAAACAGGGGCGAAAAAGCAGCTAATCATCGAAACAAAAGAGGGGACAGCCGAAGCCATACACCTTTCGCAAGATGTTGTTTATCTAACTGCTGATTTTGACTTTACTTGCGATAAGGTTAGATTTTCGTATAGTTATGATGGCGGCGAGGCAAAACCGCTGGGTGGCGAGCATCATATGAGCTATAAATTGTCGCATTTTACGGGATATCGTATTGGGTTGTTTAATTATGCCACAAGTGAGATTGGTGGCTATGTGGATTTTGATGGGTTTAGTTTAACGGTTGGCTGATGTGTGATGCGCCCCTGTGTGTGATGCTTTTGTTGGTTTGGTTGCCAGCAATGGTGGAATGCGCAGGGGGCGCGTTTCTTTGCAAAGCCCAATCGCATACATAGGCAATCTCGCCACAAAATCAACCCTCAAAAGCAAAATAGCGGCCATGCATAACGCATGGCCGCTATTTTGTTATGGTGATCGATGAAAAATTCAGTTGGTCGGAAAATCCGACCAACTGAATTTTTTCGTGAAGTCTTTAAAATTTTTGCCTGCGTTTTTTTAATGCAATCCGAGGGAAATCAAGTGGCAGTACATACCGGGTTCGCGAAGCCAACATTATTAAAGGCTGGCAGGGCTGTGGCCGGCGAAGCTTTTGATGGTTTTGCTCCATCAGTTCCCAGCAACCAACACCTGCGTCCACGCCTGGTGGAATTCTGCCCTGAAGTCGCCTAGGTCTACAAAAACTTCGCCGCGGCGCATTATTTCGTCGTTTGGCCAGTATATTGGGCAGTTTTGCCAGTCTGCTGGCAGCATTTCGAATGCGCCAATGTTGGAGGTAGAGTAGCGAGTGTAGAGGGTGTTAAGCAGGGCTATGTCTGGGCGCGCCATAAAGTTGATGAATTTTTCGGCGTTGGCCTGATGCTCTTCGTTGCGGGAGGTGCGAGGAATAACCATAGAATTAAACCAAAGTTGTGAGCCTTCGGCGGGCACTACAAAGTTGTGGGCTGGGTTGTAATAAATAATCCAGCGGGCGCAGCCGTTGTACACCGTGCCAAGGCTGCCTTCGCCATTTATCATATTGTCTATAATCTCGTCTGCCAAGAAAGCCCGCACCAGCGGCCTTTGCTGAATAAGCAGGTCTCGCGCTTGGTGCAGCTCGTTAATGTCGCGGCTGTTCATGGAGAAACCAAGCAGCCTTTGGGCCAAGCCAATAGTATCACGGGAGGCATTGTACATAAAAATCTCGCCTTCAAAGCGTTCATCCCACAAAATTGACCAGGATGTAACTGGCTCGTCAACTTTTTCGGTATTGTACACGATGCCAAAAGTGCCCCATTTGTACGGTATAGAGTACCTATTTGTAGGGTCAAATGCCAGGTTCTTAAACTGGTCACCAATATATTGCGCATTGGGTACATTATCCCAGTTTATCGGCGCAAGCCGCCCCTCATTTATCATGCGTTCAACGGTATAATCCGAAGGAACGACAACATCAAATTCTGCACCTTGGTGCGTGATTAAAGCATAAAGCTCGTCATTGGTGGAATACGTACTATAGACAACCCTAATCCCATATTCCTCTTCAAACATCTGCAAAACCGGCTCGTAAATAAACAGCCCCCAGTTAGCCACATAAATACGCTCCCTAGAATCACCGCAACCGGCAACCCCAAGCATCACAGCACATAACGCCAAAAGTACAATCAATTTTTTCATTTCCATCATCCTTTTTTATTTTTTTAACGGCGGCGGTATCAAAACCCTAAACCTCGCTTTGTTGCTTTTTTATCAGCCGCTGGTCGCGGCGGTTTATTATGAATAACATTAGCATTATCGCTACGAATATTAAGGTGGATAGGGCGTTTATTCGAGGGTCTACGCCGCGGCGGGTCATGGCGAAAATCCTTATGGATAGGTTTTGTACGCCGGGGCTGGTGGTGAAAAAGCTTACCATGAAATCGTCTACAGATAGGGTAAAGGCCAGCATTGCGCCGGTGATTACGCCGGGCCAAAGTTCTGGCAGGATAACCTGCACGAAGGCGCGTATGGGGCTGCTGCCTAGGTCTAGGGCGGCTTCGTATAGGTTGGGGTCAAGCTGGCGCAGGCGCGGGATTACAGATAGGATTACGTAAGGTACGTTAAATACTACGTGGGCTATCAGTAATGTGCCAAAGCCAAGGCGGCCAAAACCCACAATCCTAAAGCCAAACAAGAACAAAATCATAAGCGCCAGGCCGGTTACTATGTCTGGCATCATAACTGGCATACGTGTGAAGCCCATTATTACCATGCGAGAGCGTTTTTTAAGCTTGTCTATGCCCACGGCGGCTGTTGTGCCTATTATGGTGGCCAATATGGTAGAAAAAATGGCTATCAATATAGTATTGCGTAGGGCAAGCTGTGTGTGAGGGTCGTTAAAAAGCTCAACATACCAGCGCAGGCTAAACCCGCCCCATGTATTCCGCGAGCGAGAATCATTGAACGAAAACACCATCAGCACTAAAATGGGCGCATACATGAAAAACAGCATAAGCCCAAGGTAAAACCGCTTCAAATGCATCATACCCGCGCACCTTCTTCCTCGGCTTGGCCTCGGTCAACCAGCTTCAAGATGGCCATGGATATAACCATTAGTATCATGAGTATAACTGCCACAACCGAGCCAGTATGCCAGTTGCCCACCCGCAGGAATTGCTGCTCTATCAAGTTGCCCAGCAGGAAGTACTGCGCCCCGCCCAGCAAGTTTGATATGATAAATGTAGCCGCACCTGGCATAAACACCATTGTTATGCCGCTAACCACACCTGGCAGGCTAAGGGGAAACACCACCCGCGTGAAAACATTAACCGGGTTAGCGCCTAGGTCTTGTGCGGCTTCTATTACACGTTTATCCATCCTAACCAGGGAAGTATATATGGGCAGCACCATAAACGGCAAAAAGTTGTACACCATACCCAGCAAAACCGCGGTATCTGTGTACAAAATATCTATCTGTGGCAGGCCCGCCCGCTGCAAAAGCGTGTTAAACAGGCCGTTGCGTTCTAGTATAGTAAGCCATGCGTAGGTTCGCACCAGGAAGTTCATCCACATGGGTGCGATGAACATAAACAGCAGGAAGGATTTGTTCCTAAAACCCTTGCTGGCCAAAATATACGCCAGGGGGTAACCCAGCACAAAACAAATGGCCGTGCTAATAAGCGCAAGATAAACAGACCGCATTGCAACCCTTACGTACAGCCGCTGGAAAAACGGCTCGCCAGGCGTCATCCCTTCAAAGAACCAGCGGAAGTTTGCCAGGGTAAAGCTTGTCTGGCCGTCTGCGGTTACGGTTAGGGCATAATATGCCACCAATATGATAGGGATAACTGTGAAAACAATCAGCCAAAGCGTGTAGGGGAACACAAACAGCCGCTTCATTCTGCCACCTTTTCGCCTGGGGCGTTATTATCCCCATGCAATAAGCTGGCCGCGAGATGGCTACCAAAGCCATTACTATTGGCTAATGGGGTCGCCCCGCGCAGCGGCATTACGTGGATTAGTTCTGGTTTTATTGTTATCCCTACGGTGGAATCTTTTTGGGCTTGTACGGTGCTGTGTACTTTCCAGATGAAATTTTGGGTGTTTATGCGCATCTCGAAATGTACGCCTTTGAAGATTACATTTTCTACTACGCCGGTTAGGACGCCGCTTTCTGGGCTGGTTATTTCTACGTCTTCTGGGCGAACTACTACTTCCACATTGGTGTTTTTGCCCAGGCCTTTGTCTATGCATTTAAACTCCCGGCTGCAAAAGTTTACGCGGTAATCTTCTATCATAAGCCCGGGTATTATGTTGCTTTCGCCTATAAAGTTGGCCACAAAGGCGCAGTTGGGCTCGTTGTATATATCTTCGGGGGTGCCTATTTGTAGGATTTTGCCCTCGTTCATTACTACTATGGTGTCGCTCATGGTTAGGGCTTCTTCTTGGTCGTGGGTTACGTACACGAATGTGATGCCCAAGGATTGCTGCATGGCTTTTAGTTCTACCTGCATTTCCTTGCGTAGCTTTAGGTCTAATGCGCCCAGGGGTTCGTCAAGAAGTAGGACTTTTGGCTTGTTAACCAGGGCGCGGGCTATTGCCACACGCTGCTGCTGGCCGCCAGATAACGATGCTACATTGCGTTTCTCGAAGCCTTCTAGGTTAACCATTTTTAGCATATTGGCTACCTGGGTTTGGATTTCGCCGCGGCTGGCCTTTTGGATTTTAAGCCCGAAGGCGATATTTTCTGCCACATTCATGTTTGGGAAAAGAGCGTACCGCTGGAAAACCGTGTTAAGCTGGCGCTTGTACGGTGGGGTGCTAAGCAGGTTTTGGCCATTAAAAAGAAGCCCACCGCTTGTAGGCTGCTCGAAGCCGCCTATAATGCGCAGGGTTGTTGTTTTGCCGCAGCCGCTTGGGCCCAGCAATGTAACAAACTCGTTCTGCCTTATGTATAAACTGATATTATCAAGGACAGTTTGTGTGCCAAAAACTTTTGTAATCCCCACAAGTTCAATCAAACGCGACATGTGCCAACCCCCTTAACAAACAATAATCATTAAAGTTCTTTTGAAACCACAAAAATGTGATGTCAAAAAAATCCAAAGAATGAAAACGTAACTTTTTCGAAATAAAAAAGTGCGATTTCGAAAGAAGTTTATTGAGGTTTCCAACACAAGCTGGAGAGTTTATGTAAACATAATTCTAAGAGATTGTCAAATATTTTTAGATATGTTATCATTCGCCGGTTAAGAAGATTAATACTAATCTTAATTTAAATCGCCTCATTGTTCGCGGAAAAACCGCCATAAAACGCCTTGCCTCGGCGTTTTATGGTGCCGCTCCAATTCGTTGTTTTAATTTGAGATTAGTATAAGCTGCGCGCCTGCAAACCTTGCCCAAGGCGAGGTTGGAGATGCGCTGTACAAGAAAGGGAAAATCCTATGAAAAAAATATTTTGTGTGGCAATTTTGGCACTGGTTGTAGGTTTGGCCGCCTGCGGCCGGGAGGAAGAAATAGTTGTAACAGACCCAGAAATAGTGGTGCATGTACAAGACCCGCCAATGTATGAAGAAACCACAGAGACCCCAACCGCCGAAGAACCAACAGCCCAACCCCAGCCAAGCCCAATACCCGCTGCAGAAAACGCGGGCATCCATGGCTTCCTGTCGCGCATAGAATATGGGAATAATGTGGCGTATATTTTGGGCAGCATGCATGTTGGCCGTCCACATTGGTTTCCTCTGGCCGACATAGTTGAAGATGCCATGGCCAGGTCAGATGTTTTTGCATTCGAATTTGACCTGCGTTTATTTGAAGATATGGCGGTTATCATGTACATGATGCAATACATGGCGCTGCCAGACGGCCAAACTCTAGAAGATGTGCTGCCACCAGATGTTTTCGAGCATTTTATCGCGGCGCTGGATACCTTCCCAAATGTGACATATGAAATGGTGGCCAATTTCACGCCGGCATTTGCATATTATTTTATCACCTTGAATGAAGGAATGCCCCATATGGGCGTGGATGCAGAATATTCAGTGGACTATTATGTGATGGCCTTTGCAGAAGCATATGGGCTGCCAATAATCGGGCTAAACGATGTGTTCAGCGAGGTGGCCTTCCTATTCGATTGGCCAGAAGAAGTAGCAATATCTGCAATGGCAGAATTCCCAGATTATCAGGCCCTGATCGGAGAAGTAAATGAAATGGATTTGGCAGATGCATACGAAAACCAAGACGCCGCCCGCATTATAGAACTAACAATAAACAGCCTAGCCGAAAACCTAGACACCCCCCATGGCCGCCACACATACGAGATAACCGTACTAGCCCGCTGCATGATTTTTGCAGAGGAAATCGAGCGTCTACTGCGCGAAACAGAAGAACCAACCACGTATTTTATCACCATAGGCGCGCTGCATGTATTATACGACCATATTTTTGAAATGCTAGAAGCGAATGGGCTTGAAGTAGTATGCCTTTGGCAATAAAAAATCCAGTTGGTCGCAATTTGCGACCAACTGAGTTGTGAAAATATAAAACCGTCAGAGGCTTCGTCTCCGACACCTCCACCCGCTTTTTGAAAAAAGCGGGGTAAAAACTTTAACGTTGGATTATTTATTTGTCCCAATGTTAAAGTTTTTTTGCTTCTTTTTTTCCAAAAAAGAGGTGGAGGTGTTGGAGGTGAAGCTTTCTGACGGTTTTATTTTATCCCCCCAAAAATTTGAAATTTCTTAGTTTTTCCTGGGCTGGGAATTTGAATTGGTTGTTTAGAATGGGTTTTGTAATCAGCTGAATAAACCAACAACAATTTGTGCGCACGGCGCACACCCGCAGGCAGCCAGCTGCCAAGGAAGTGTGATGGGCTTTGCCCAGCATAGTGGCGGAGTTTGGGGCAGCGCCCCGTTATAATAAAAAGGAGAATAGAAATGAACAAAAAAAGAATCCGCGCCCATAGGATAGAAAAAGGGCTGCTAATCATTACCATCTTAGTAGTAGGCTTTTGCGCTGCGTTTATGATTATCACCGCAAGCGAGCCACCCATAAGAGATGCGGTAAACACCAGTAGCCCCAGTGCAACCCAGCCAACACCAACACCAACGCCACTGCCCCAGGCCATGGCAACAAATTTTTCCCAGGGTAGCTTCATAGACACAGGCTACCTGGCTTTGGTAAACCACCAACATGCAACCAGCGCTCAGCCAAGCCTAACGGCAGCTTGGCCAACAGTGGCAGTTAGCCAAGCTGCTGGAATGTACTTGCATCCATCGGCATTGCGGGCGGTTTCCGAAATGTTTGTATCTGCCCATGAGGCAGGGAAGAACGGCCTTTTCGTGACAAGCGGTTTCCGTGGGGTAGAGCGCCAGGCAGAACTATATAACGGCGGCGCAAACAGCGATTTTGTTATGCCACCTGGCCATAGCGAGCATCATACCGGCCTGGCGGTAGATATCTTAGCTGTTGGGGTAGGAATGTTCGAGCTGGCAGATTCGCCACAGGGGCAGTGGATGGCGCAAAATTCCTACCGTTATGGGCTTATCTTGCGCTACCCAGAAGGCGCAGAACATATTACGGGCATTAGTTTCGAGCCATGGCATTTCCGCTATGTGGGCAAAGTTCATGCGTATATTATGCATCGTTACGGCCTTGTGCTTGAGGAATATATAGAGCTAATTAAAACTCAGGGCATTTCCATAGAAAAAAACGGCCGCAACTATAACATCTTGTTTCAGCCCGGCCAAAATGATACCATTAACCTACCAGCCGAAATGGATTTTAAAGTATCCAGCACCAACACCGGCGGTTATATTGTGAAAGCATGGTGATAAAATGTACAATATACTAATATGTGACGACGACGGCGATATCCTAAACGCCTTAGAAATATACCTAAAACAAGATGGCTACAACGTAACCCGGGCCACCAACGGCAGCGAAGCAGTGGCTGCCCTAGCCACAGCCAATATCCATTTAATCGTGCTAGATGTGATGATGCCAAAAATGGATGGCATACAAGCCGCAGTAAAAATCCGGGAAACCAGCAATGTGCCAATAATCTTCCTATCTGCAAAATCTGAAGATACAGACCGCATCCTAGGCCTAAACATGGGCGGCGACGATTATATAGCCAAGCCCTTCAACCCAGTAGAACTGCTTGCCCGGGTAAAGGCCGCCCTGCGCCGCTATGCAAGGCTGGGTGGCATGGCAGAAACCACTCCAATAAGCGGCGTATACCAAACCGGCGGCCTAGTAATGGATGACAACAAAAAGCAAGTGATAGTAGACGGCGAAGTAGCAGGCCTAACCCCCATAGAATACAATATCCTGCAGCTGCTGATGTCAAACATGGACAGGATATTCACATCCGACCAAATTTACGAAGCAGTATGGGATGAGCCGGCCTTCCATGTGTCCAAGACCATAAGCGTACACATTCGCCATATCCGCGAGAAAATTGAAATAAACCCAAAAGAACCCCAGTATTTGCGGGTGGTTTATGGTTTTGGGTATAAGGTGGTGAGTTTGAAGTGAGAATCTTTTGGCTTGGGTTGAGGCTGGTTTCGCTGGGCATGGGCTTTATTTTTGCCATGTCCTTTGTGCGGGCATTTAGCCGGGCATTTGATTGGTATGTAAACCGTGACTTTGGCTGGATGCTTGCATTCGATGGCTTTGTCTCTACGGCCGGGTTGATGGTTTCTGTTGGCCTGTTTAGCCTTGTGGCTTACTGTAGCAAAAAACCAAGGAGTTATCGTTTTTACGATAGATTCGATTTTACTGTAATGCTATTCTTTTGTGTGGCGGTTTTTTTCGCTTGCGTAGCGTTGCTTTTAAATAGCTCGCATGGTTTTTGGTTTTTTATATGGGGTTTTGGTGTTGGCGGGACTTTTCAAATGGCCTTGATTTTGCTGCCTTTTGTGGCGTATTTGCTGGCCATGTTCACATTTAACGAATTTATCATACGCCTGCGCGATAAAACCTTGCTGCCCACATTGTATTGGGCGCAGTTTTTTAAGGCTTACCCCATATGGCGAGGGATTGGGTTTTCTGCGGCTTTGATGCTGGTTTGCCTGTTGCTTATGTATGTTTTTATCCCTCAGGCGCGGTTGTTTTTGTTTTTAATCGTTGCCGGGGTCACATATTTTGTGGCGTATATGCTAGATTTAGCCAAAGAATTTGACGCGGCAAATGCAGAAAAAATCCGTGCCGAACGCTTCAAAAGCGAGCTGATAACCAATGTTTCTCATGATATAAAAACGCCGTTAACTTCCATAATAAACTACGTGGATTTGCTAAAAAGCGAAAGCGTAGAAGGCAAAGCCGCAGAATATGTGCAGGTTTTGGATAAAAAATCTGCAAGGCTAAAGGCACTTATAGAGGATTTAATCGAGGCATCTAAGGCCGGAACAGGCAACCTGCGGGTGGATATGCAGGAAATAAACCTGCTAGAGATAATAGGCCAGGCCGCCGGGGAATTTGAAGAAGGCTTTACAGAAAAAGATTTGCAGCTAGTGCTGCGCCAGCCCAAAGAGGCCATACTTGTTAAAACCGACAGCCGCCATCTATACCGCGCGCTAGAGAATTTATTTTCTAATGCGTCAAAATATGCACTGGGCAGCACAAGAGTTTTCGCAGAGGTGGCAGCGGTAGATGGCCGGGCCCATTTTACTTTGCAAAATACCTCTGAGCAGCCCATGGATTTTGCCGCAAGCGATGCCACAGAGCAGTTTATGCGAGGCGATGCCGCCCGCAACACAGACGGTAGCGGCCTTGGGCTGTACATTGCCAAAAGCCTAGTAGAGCTTGTTGGCGGCGAATTCCGCGTAGAGATTATCGGGGATTTATTCCGGGTGGAAATTATGATACGTATGTAGGGTTTATTCGCCAGCGCCTTCTTGCGCACCTTTCTTGCGCTACGTCGTTGTTTTCTTGCATTATGCAAAATCCCTTTGCTTTAGGGGATTGTTTTTAATTTCGACTGACTAGAGTTCTTCTGAAATTGCAAAAAACGCAATTTCAGAAGAAGCAAAAGATTGAAAATGTAACTTTTCCGAAATTAAAAAGCATAATTTCGGAAGAAGTCTACTATATAAATGCGGGCGAAGCTGCTTTGTTTTTGTGTTTGTGGATTCAGTTGGTCGGATTTTCCGACCAACTGAATTTTTCGCCAAAATAAAAATGCAACCCACAAATTTCTCAGCTTACCTTTGAACGAAGGCTGATTACTTTTTTACATTCTTCATTTGCTTCACTATATATACAAACTAAGCGTAACTACACAAGAAAAATCATCCGGCTGCAAAATGCGACCGGATGATTTTTTATATGCTAGGAAAACAAAGCCAGCAAAGCCATTTTACCTCGCCAAAGCGCAACAAGTTAGCATCAATTACAATTCCACAAACATAAAAAAATTAATCTTGACAAAACAAGTCAAGTATAATATTCTAATGAAAACACATATAAACGGAGGGGAAGAAATGCTGCTAACAAAGGAATGCGACTACAGTATGCGCATTATGCGGGAGCTTGCAGATGGAGCAACCAAAACCGTAAGAACAATTTGCGAAAAAGAGCATATCCCATTTAAGTATGCATACAAAATTTTAAAAAAGTTGCATAAGGCAGGGCTGTTGCAAAATAAACGTGGCCCTACGGGGGGATATTTTTTGGCAAAGCCGCTGGAATCTATAAATATGTACGATGTTGTTATGGCGGTGGAACAAAATATGCTTTTGTTCGAATGCTTGAAAGACGAAGCCCAATGCCCAAACAATGTAAGCGGCAAAAAATGTAATGTTCACACAGAAATCACCCGCCTTCAAAATTTATTGGAATCAGAGATGAAGTCAAAAAATTTGGCGGAATATGTTTAGGAAGAAGGAGTGTACAAGATGAAATTCAGCTGTTCAAGCTGCACAAGTGCAGACAAAAAAATGGAATGTTTCGTGGCAGATTTATCTGTAGAAACATCATTCCACAGGGTAGAATCCCAGGAAGTTAAATGTGGCTTTGGGGCGCAGGGAGTCTGCTGCCGCCTATGTTCAAATGGCCCATGTCGCATCACGCCAAATTCCCCAAGGGGTATTTGTGGCGCAAATTCAGACCAAATTGTGGTACGCAATTTCTTGCGTGCTGTGGCTGCCGGCTCTGGCTGCTACATACATGTAGTAGAAAACACCGCAAGAAACCTGAAAAATACCGCCCAAGCCAAAGGTCAGCTTAAAGGCCTAGCCGCCCTAGAAAGGCTGGCTAACATTTTAGGCATAGGTGGCGACGATGCTTACCAAAAGGCAATCAACATCGCAGATGCAATCTTGGCAGACCTATACAAACCAGCTTTCGAACCAATGGAACTGGTAGAAAAACTAGCCTACGCCCCCCGCTATAAGCGCTGGGAAGAGCTTGGTATACTGCCACATGGCGCAAAATCCGAAGTTTTTAACGGCGTAGTAAAAACATCTACAAACCTAAACTCAGACCCCGTAGAAATGCTACTGCATTGCCTGCGCTTGGGTATTTCCACAGGGTTATACGGCCTGCAGCTTACCAACTTCCTTAACGATATCCTACTTGGCGAGCCAGAAATCCGCATGGCGCCAGTTGGCCTGCGTGTGATAAACCCAGATTATATCAATATCATGATAACCGGCCACCAGCATTCAATATTTGCCCATCTTCAAGACATGCTTACACAGCCAGATGTGGTAGAAAAGGCCAAAGCCGCCGGTGCAAAGGGCTTCAAGCTTGTGGGTTGTACCTGCGTGGGGCAAGATTTGCAGCTGCGCGGCGCGCATTATACCGAAGTTTTCGACGGTCATGCTGGCAATAACTATATTAGCGAGGCTGTTTTGGCCACAGGCGGCATAGATGCTGTGTTATCTGAATTTAACTGCACCTTGCCTGGTATAGAAACCGTCTGTGACCAGCTGCAAATAAAGCAAATTTGCCTAGACAGCATAGCAAAAAAGGCAAATGCCCAGCTTATGCAATTTGACTTTGCCCAGCGGGATAAAATATCCAACGATATAATAGACGCAATAATAGATGCCTACAAAACCCGCCGCGGCAATATCAAAATGAACCTGCTGCCAGACCACGGCAACGACCAAACCCTTACGGGCGTAAGCGAAACCTCACTAAAGTCCTTCCTGGGTGACACCTGGCAGCCACTTATAGAACTAATTGCAGCTGGCCAGATTAAAGGCCTAGCCGGTGTGGTTGGCTGTTCTAACCTTACCGCAGGCGGTCATGATGTGCTAACTGTGGAACTGACCAAGGAATTGATTGCAAAGGATATTTTGGTACTGTCTGCGGGCTGTTCATCTGGTGGTATAGAAAACTGCGGGCTTATGATGCCAGAAGCAGCCGAACTTGCCGGGCCAAAACTAAAGGCCGTGTGCAAGCAGCTTGGCATCCCGCCGGTGCTAAACTTTGGCCCATGCCTGGCCATAGGCCGCCTAGAAATAGTTGCAGCCGAAGTGGCAGAAGCCCTTGGCGTAGACATTCCGCAGCTTCCACTGGTTGTGTCTGCGCCCCAATGGCTGGAAGAGCAAGCCCTGGCAGACGGCGCATTCGCCCTTGCCCTTGGGTTGCCGCTTCACCTTGGCCTGCCGCCATTTATAACCGGCAGCAATGTGGCAGTGCAAGTGCTTTGTGAAGATATGAAGAGCCTAACCGGCGGCCAAGTGCTAATTAACGCCGACGCAGCAGAATCTGCAAAAATGCTAGACGAAATAATTATCCAAAAGCGCAAAGCCCTAAACCTACCCACAGAGGCTTAAAGGAGGCATGATTATGAAACGAATTATGGTCGATGCCCAAAACTGCAAAGGCTGCAAAAACTGCTCTATCGCGTGTATGCAATCCCATAGAAAAGACAATCCGGGCGGCTTCCACAGCCTAGACCTTGCAGACCCGGCAAATGAATCCCGTAATTTGATTTTGCTAAATGGCAATGATGAATACAAACCGCTGTTTTGTAGGCACTGTGCCCAGCCAGAATGCGTAAAGGCCTGCATGAGCGGCGCAATGGAAAAGGATAGCAAAACAGGCTATGTGCGCCACAACGCGGCAAAATGTGCGTCTTGCTTCATGTGTGTTATGAGCTGCCCATACGGGGTGATAAAACCCGACCGCGCCACAAATTCATATATTGTAAAATGCGACTTTTGCCAGCAAGATGGGGATGACCCATGCTGCGTTAAAGCATGCCGCAGCGGCGCGATTTATGTGAAGGAGGTGCAGCAATGAAGCATGTAATCATCGGTGCAGGGGCGGCTGGTATTGCCGCGGCAGAAACTATCCGCAGGCTAAGAAGTAACGACGAAATTGTAATAATATCTGCAGATGATGCAGTCCATTCAAGATGTATGCTGCATAACTTCATAAGCGGCGAAAGAGATGAAAAAGGGATTTCCCATATTAGCGACGAGTTTTTTGTCAAAAATAATATCCGCTGGGTAAGCGGCAAGGCCGTAGAGGGCATTGACACTGCCAATAAGCTTGTTCGCATCACCGGCGGCGCAGAACCATACGACAAGTTGCTGATTGCCACCGGCGCAGAGAGCATTTGCCTGCCCCATGCCCAATCCCTTAATGCAGAAAATATATTTGGCCTGCGCCATCTGCGCGATGCAAAAGCCATACGTGAGTATGCAAAACAAGCCAAAAATATAATCATAATAGGCGCAGGGCTGGTGGGTATGGATGCAGCATACGCCCTTTCGCAAATTGGCAAAAAGCCTGTAATAATAGACCGGGCAGAACAAATACTAGCACTAAACCTAGACCCATACGCAGCCAATATGTACATGCAGAAATTTGAAAAAGCAGGCTGCAGCTTTGTATTGGGGCGGGAAATAAACCAAGTTAACGAAAATGCCGGCAAAGTAGATTCAATTACATTAAACTTCGGCCAAAAATTGCCTTGCGATATGCTGGTTATGGCCATAGGCTCTAGCCCATCCATCGGCTTTTTGGCAGGCAGCGACATAGCCTGCAACGGCGGCATAACAGTGGATAAATACCTGGCCACAAACATAAACGATATTTATGCCGCCGGGGATGTAACAGGCCTATCTGGCATATGGCCAAACGCCGTAAAACAAGGTGAAACCGCCGCCAGCAACATGTGCGGCCAACCCGCAACCTACGACGATACCTTTGCAGAAAAAAACACCATGAACTACTTTGGCATCCCATCCATATCCCTAGGCAAAGTCATGCCAGGCAGCGGCGACACCGTACAAGTGCGTAAAGACAAAGATAAATACCAAAAAATAATCCTAAACGGCGGCCAAGTAGTGGGTGTTGTACTACAGGGCAATATAGCCCACAGTGGCTTTTGGCTGCAACTGGTAAAAAATGAAATAGATATATCCAAAGCTAACAAATCCGTGTTCAATCTATCCTTCGCAGATTTTTATGGCGTGAAGGAAGACGGCGAGTATATGTGGGTTTTGTAAAGATTAACAAGACCGCTGAACACATCAACGTCTTTTCATAATGCTCGCTTTGCGAACCCGGCATGACCTGCCGCCCGGTTTCTTTCGGGTTGTATTTGAGAAAAGAAGTAAAAAGCTTTAATTTTGATGTTTGTATTTTCAGAAAAAGCCCTTGTTTTGGGGGCTTTTTTGTTTCGAAGTTATAATTTTGGCCTCTTTTTGGCGAAAAAATGGTACCATACGGTACCATAAAATTAAAAAAATGAAGGTATTCGCGACATTCCCGCAGTATAACCAATACCTTGCAAAAAGTCATCAACAAGTATTGACAGGGTTAAACGGTCATGTTATTATAACCTGGTGAAAATGCTATCTTCAGATACCACCACAGGCTCCCCCTTTGTCCTGTGGTGGCTTTTTTATGCCAGGAATTACCCCGAAATTTATCAACGAAATATCGAGAAACATGGCTGCGTAGCTGCTTTGTTCTTAGCAAAAAAATAATTGAAAAAATTTCAAAAAACTAATTGCATAATTGTAAATCATGTGCTACAATGCAATTGTAATCGCCGCCGTAGGTTCTCCCCCCATTATGTCCTGCGGTGGCTTTTCTTTACATAAATGACAAAAGCCTTAACATAGGGAATGCTAAAAAGCCCAAAATGTTAAGGCTTTTTTATAAGCGGGCTTGTTTCGAAATAACGCTTTCAATTTCGAAAAAGTTACCTATTAACCTTTCGAAAAATTGCAATTGCATGAAATTATTTTTTTCTCCATGCAACCAATGCAAAAAAATACCGTCTATATTGTTAGGAGCGGAAGATATGGATGATAAAAAAATTATTGAACTGTACTTTGGCCGCGACGAGGCGGCCATAGAGCAGACAAGGTTAAAGTACGGCCAGCGGCTTTTTAGGTCCGCCATGAATGTTTTACATTCTCGGGAGGACGCAGAAGAAGCCGTTAACGACACCCTGATGAAGGCCTGGGCGGTTATTCCACCTACAGAGCCTGCGACTTTGGGTGCGTTTTTGGCCAAAATCTCCCGCAACATAGCCATCAACAGGCTGCGCGCAAAAAGCGCTGCAAGGCGCGGCGGCGGCGAGCTTGACCTCATGCTAAGCGAGCTGGAAGACGTAATCCCAGCCGCAACGGCCACCACCCCAGAAGAAAAATACGAAGCTAAGCAGCTTACAGGCGCCATAAACAGCTGCCTTGCCGAAATAGAGATTACTGCCCGCGTTACTTTTGTGCTACGTTACTTCCATGGCGAAAGCATAACCGCCATAGCCCAACGCTTCAACATGAAAGAAGGCACCGTAAAATCTATCCTATTCAGAACCCGCAAAAAATTAAGCAACCACCTACAAAAGGAGGGAATACAAATATGAACATCTCCCTAAACAGGCTACTAGACTGCATAGGCGAAATAGAAGACATCTTTATAATCGAAGCAGAAACCGCAGAACTAGCCATAAAAAAAGCAAACAAAAGAAAAAAAATAGTAAAATACAGCGCTGCCGGCCTAGCAGTATCCGCGGCGGTGGCAGTGGCATACTTTATGCTTAGGCCTAAGGCTGCTTGAAGCTAAAACCGTTTGAGGCTAAAACCGTCAGAGGCTTCGCCTCCGACACCTCCACTTCTTTTCATAAGGTTCGCTTCGCGAACCCGGCATTTTATGCCGCCTGATTTCTTTCGGGTTACCTTTGAAAAAAAGAAGCAAAAAACTTCAGCATTAGAATTATCGTTCAGGTGCTGGAGTTTTTTTGGTATTATTGATGCAAAGGTGAGGGCTTATGTATTTGTACCATTATTACGAGAGAAAAGTCGGGCGTTTGTTAGCATGTCTGGGCTGCCTATTGGCCAGGCGATGGTCATACAGGCGCAGTTTACTATGTCTTTTCGTGTAGAGAACCGCAACCAAAGATATTATGAACGCCGCCGGGAATTGGAACAGATGATGCGGCAGATGTTCATTGACAATGGCGGCAAGCCTGCCATTGGCTGGCCACATTACATGTGCATAGGCGAGAGCCCGTTTCTTGCCACATGGTTTGAGGATAGCGCGTTTGTAAGAATCCCCATAGAGGAGTTCGATTTACAGACCGTCTCCTTCACCTATGGCGATACCTTTCCCACTTTTAGCCCACGGGCGGCGGATGGCATGGAATACCGGGGCAAGCTGTACTTTTATGACGAGATTCTGGAAATCATACAAAAATACGGGCTGCCGCAGGACTCATGGGATGGGACATACGCCTCGCCATGTTATGTGGAGGCGCAGGTTTGGAGTGATATGCCAATCGGGCGCTATCGCTAAACGAACTTTAGCATAAGTGAATCGCAAACGGGGCGGTAGCCTATTTTTTGATAAATGCTGTTGGATATTGGGTTGGCTAAATCTGTGTACAGCACGCATTTGGTGAAACCGCGGTTTAGCACCATCTGGCTTAGCTGCGCCACGCATGATGTAGCGTAGCCTTTTTTGCGGAAATACGGTGGGGTGTATACATAGGCAATGCCGCATACAGTTTGGATTTCCCGGGTTGTGCCAGATATGGACACGGGTTGACCCCCGTCTTCCAATACATATATTTGCTTCTGCGTGATTTTGTGTAAGTAATTTCCGGCATCTTGCGGGATGCTCATGGTTTGTTTGCCATATTCTTCTGCTGCATTAAAGGCTTCCAGCCAGTAGGGTAGGAAATGCATGTCGCTTTCATTTGCCAGGCGCATTTGGCCTGTTTGCGGGATGCTGGGGTTTACCTCTGTAAGCTCGTAGATGCGTTGATTCATTAGAGTATGGGAGGATAACCCTTTGGCGGCGCAATATGCCTGTGCAAAATGCTGCGCCATGTTTTTGTCTGATATAACGCCAGGTACGGTGGTGTTTGCAAGGCCGGAGATGAGGCAGGCCGTGGCAGCTTCGTTGATTTTGTTTTCCTTTGCGTATAGGGTGATGTTGCGTGGCGGGGTCATCATGGCCACAATTTGTATATCGTTGCCGTCTGCTACAGTGGCCATCAGCCAGTTGGCAGGGTCGCGCCAGCCGGATTTATCCTTGCCTTCTTTGCCTATTATGATATTCCCTAATAGGATAAGGTTTTGGGCTTCATGCTGCATTAGTAGGTTGTGTGTGGCATTATAGAAATCGTTAACATCATTGTAAACCTTGAAGTTCATGGAATCATCCTTTAAACATAATTTCAACCGCATGGGTGTAGAGTTTTTTTATAGTGGGGATAAGATGAGGCAGCTGCTGGATTAGCTGGTTGGCCTGCACGCCAGAGTTTATCTCCATTATAGACAGTTCGCCTGTGGCGGTTTGTGCGATATCCACCGTGGCAAATTTTATGTTTATGGCCTGTGCTGCGCTGGCGGCCAGGGCGTAAAGCTGGCTGGTTAGCTGTGGGTCGGCCAGCTCGAAGGCTGTTGCCCCCTGGGAAAGATTATGCTTGCCGTTTTCCCCAGCTTTTTTGCCGTAGGTGAAATGGCAGACGCCGTCTAGAAAGAACACTCGGTATTCTGCCGCAATATCAATAAGCGGGCAGATTGCCGCTGCTGGGTTGGTGGCGAGTATCGTATGCAGCGCGGCCTCCATTTTCGGGATGTTTTGGCAGAAGTACACATCCAGCCCCCTAGAGCCTTGGTTTGGCTTTAGTACAACCTTTTTGCCAAAGTCGTTGTAATATGCCAAAGCCTCTGCCCATACGCCGGTGGCGCTGGTGTTTTCTTGCCAGGCGCGGCGCAGCAATGGATTGTTAAGCAGCAAATGCGGGATGGCCGGCACGCCTTGCCCGTCCATAATGGTGTAGCAGGCGCATTTATCCGTGGCAATGCGGTCTGCTGCGGCGGTGTTAATATCCCAAAGCGCGCCTAGTATATGGCGGGTTTTGCCGCCGCTGTACAGGCGAAATACATAGTCATGAGAAAGGGATTTTAGCTCTATGCCAAGCTCTTTGCAGATATCAGCGATAATTGATTTTTGTGTCATAAGTACCTCTGCTGAAAATTATTTTTTTCTGAAAAAAATATCATAGCTGGAAAATGGAAAACTCCAGTGTTTATGCCACTTTGCGAAATTTGGCCTAGAGGTTTTATTGAAAAAATACCCCTAAAATGGTACCATACGGTACCATTTTGCCTGAATTATGGTACCGTATGGTACCATTTTTTATTCTATCACCCACCACAAAGCCCTTGGGAATTAAACACGCATTCCCCGCATTTTGGGCTGCGTGCCACGCAAACCAGCCGCCCATGGGTGATTATTTGCTGGTTGTATGGAATCCAGCTGGCTTTTGGCAGGATTTTCATTAAATCATGCTCGATTTTTACTGGGTCTTTGTTTTGTGTAAGACCAAGCTTGCGGCTTACGCGCATCACATGGGTGTCCACCACCACGCTTGGCAGCTTAAAAATATGTCCGCGCACCACATTGGCGGTTTTGCGGCCCACGCCAGACAGGCTGGTAAGCTGGTCTATATCAGAAGGCAGCTGGCCGCCAAAATTGGCCAACAGCAACTTGGCCGATGTTTGTAAATGATTGGCCTTAGCCCGGAAAAACCCTGTAGAACGCACGGCTTCTTCCAAGCTGCTAATAGGTGCGACCGCAAAGGCCTCTAGGGTGGGGAAGCTGCGGAATAGGCTGGCTGTAACCTGGTTTACTCGCGCATCTGTGCATTGTGCGCTAAGTATGGTGGCAAAAAGTAACTGCCATGGCTGGGCATGGTCGTAATCTAAAAAGCACACCCCGTCGAAGGGATAAAGCTCATCCAATATGGCTAAAATACGCTTTACTTTTGCCCTAGGCACTTGTGGTGAACCCGGCTGCGAAGTGCACACAGAACCGTCGCGCACCGTACCACGAGGTCGCTCTCCACCAGGAGTTTTTGGTATATTCATTGGAGTTAAAATTCCACTATTTTTGCATCGCCCCAGGTGCGTTCAATGTTGTAGTATTCCCGGGATTCCTTGTCGAAAATATGGATAATAATCGCCCCGTAATCCAGCAAAACCCATTTAGACAGCCGTACGCCTTCCATATGCAACATGGGGAAACCTTCAGCCTTTAGGGTTTCTTCTGTAACTTCCGCCAATGCCGCCATTTGCGGTGCGCTGCCGGCAGTGGCAATCACGAAATAATCTGCAATTGGCGAGATGCCGGATAAATCCAGCACCAGTAAATCATGGGCGAATTTTGCCTCTAATGCGCTTTTTAACGCGGTTACCGCTTGTAGTTCTTTGTTCATACATATGCTCCTTTATTTTGCAAGCCCGTTTTGTGGGATGTCTATTTAATTTCAGCAGAGTTTTTTGGAAATCACAAAAACGTGATTTCCAAAGAACTCTAGCATCTTCAAGTCGCTTTGTGCTTTATCCTCGGCCCTCACCCGCCAGCAGCCTCAGCGCATCGTAGCTCCATGGGTGAATCAAGTCTTCTTCTTCAATAGTGGCCTTTATCCCAACCACCAGGGCCGCGTCCATATCCTTATACGCAAGCTCGCGCATTTGCTCAAGCCCGGGGTAATCTTCCCGGTGAGGCTCAATATAATCCGCCAGCATGATAATCCTATCCAGCAGGCTAAGCTCGCGCCAGCCGGTGGTATGGTAGCGGATTGCCTGCAAAATTTCTGAATCTTCTACAAAAAAATCGCGGCGTGCGCTTTCTTCGCTTAGCATGCAGTGGGTGATGTCTATATTGGCCTCCAGCACCGGGTCTAGGGTGATGCCCCATTTACGGCATAGAGTTAACTTTTTTTCTGCGCTATATTCTTTGGTGGCGTCGTGCAGCAGCGCCGCCCATCTGGCCTTTAGCACATCCCCGCCATAATGCCTGGCCAGCGCTTCGGCCTCTTGGCATGTGCCAAGGGTATGCTTAAACCGCCGCGGCGATAGTTGCTGCTTTAGCCTGGCCTTCGCCCATTCAAAATGCTCGGGGCCAAGGTCTGGCTGCACGGTTTGGTATAGGCCATGCTGCCTGGCGTATGTTTCTGCTGCTATGGGCATCATGCCACGCACAGATTCACCCCTGGCCAGTTTCTCGCGTATTTCTGTGCCGGATATGCTGTATAGGGGCATGTCCATCAGGTATATTTCTGCCTTAAAATTCTCCCGTAGGGCGGCTACATGGGTTTCCAACTTTTGGCTGGCCGCACCCGGACGGCGCACCGTGATAAAGCTGCATAGCGTAAGCAATTCCTCCGCATTTTTCCAAGAAAGTATATCCAGCATGGCGTCCGCGCCGGTGATAAAATATATCTTTGCGCCCGCTGGGCAGATTTTCCGTAGCTGCTTGATTGTGTCAATGGTGTAGGATTCCCCCGGGCGCTCTAGTTCCAGGCGCGAGCAGTCGAAAGCTGGGTTTTCGCAGGTGGCGGCCAACACCATTTTGAACCTATGCTCGCTGTGGGTTTTGGGGCGGCCTTGCTTATGTGGCGGGTTGGCGCTGGGTATAAACAGCAGCCGCTGTGGCCTAAACTGCTGTAACACTTCTTCCGCCAGGGCCAGATGCCCAATATGCACCGGGTCAAATGTACCGCCCAGCACGGCCAGGCTTTCGCAGCGTTCTAAATAATCATGTTTGCTTGCCATATATCTGCAACCTCACTTGGACATTTTCTAATACTATATCACCATCCGGCCTACATGTCACACAAAAAAGAGTTGTACATATACTGTACCAAGATTCATTTGATTTTTGCATCCATCAAGGAGGTAGCGACAATGGCAGCATTTGAATTGCAAGACAACACCGCAGAACCCTTCGTAACGCCAGTACCGGCCGCAGACCTAGGCCATGACCCAAGAAGGGTAAAAGACGAATGCATAGTAGCATACAAAGTGTACGACAGTTGCCGCAGGCAAAACTGCCTTACGCATAAAGAACTAAGCCCGGTTATAGTCATGTCAAACAAGCATGACCACGGCAAAGACCATGAAGAAAGCGTATTGCTAGAGCATATCCCAGGCGCGGCAACCGTAACCATGGACAAAGTTACAATAGATAGTATACAGGTGATAAGCAAAAAGCCATGCCCATTCCGCAATGGTTTTTGGGATGTTGTAGTAAAATATGTATTCAAATACAACTTACTTTTCTGCGATGCCAAGGGCAAGCCAATAAAAGAAGAAACCTGCGCCAGCATCTTCACTATGAAAGTAACCCTATTTGGCTCAACCGGCAGTGACCTTGTTGTGGGTACAGACCTATACAGCAGCAACGGCGGTTCTACCTTCACCGCAGCGCCCTTCATCTGGGCAGAAGCCAAAGCCGTTGGCCTAGACGCAAAAATCCACAACCATCACGGCAAAGAAGAAGTACAAGTGACAATAGGCCTGTTCAGCATAATAAAACTCTTCCGCCTGGTACACCTAAACGTACAGTCTAAGGGCTTTTGTATCCCGCATGAGTGCCACGAGCAAGGCGATATCAACCCCTGCGAATACTTCTCTGAACTAGACTTCCCAATGGATATATTCGCCCCGCCTCAGCGGAAGTGAGGAAATAGGGTCAAGACCGTCAGGGGCTTTGCCCTCGACACCTCCAAAAATTTTAATTTTCTTGGATTTTTTTCGGGAGGCGATTTTATGTCGCCTCCTGTTTTTTTGCCTGTCGCCACCATGCTCCCTTTGCTACTTCACGCAATACCGCGTAAACGTAGAAAACATCAGCGGCGTACCCATCTCCCGACATAAATCGGCTAGGTTGCTCATGTCATTCTCGTTGGACCATGCCCCAGTTTTTACAGTTTCTACCTGGGAAAACCCTAAATTATCAAATATCTGCAAAGTATCCCAAAAAACATTCGGGTACTTCTGTTTTATTGTCTCGCGGGCTTTGGCTGGCATGCCATCATAAAATTACTTCGTAACAAAATCATAGTCAAAAACAAACAGCCCATCAGGCTTTAAAACCCGGTACACCTCGCGCAGGGCGCGGTCGCGGCTGTCTCCACCGCCTTCTATGTTAATTATTGCGGCGCTGCCGCATATCACATCTAGGCTGTTGTCGCGGAAGGGCATGTCACAGGTGTTAAATGCCGCGTATTCTACATTTGGCGGGGGGGTGTCCATGTCATTAAAAAGCCTCTGCCATTCCCGCACCACAGTGGGGCAAAGGTCGCTTATCATTATGTTGGCGTTGTAATCTTGCAGCAATATTGCGGGCATAAACCCGCCGCCCGGGCCCGCGCATATCTCCAATATCATGCCGCCATGGCCGGCTATTTTCTGCGCCTCGGCCTTAAATCGTCCAGATTGCATCAGGCTGCCCTGTTCAATATCTGCGCGCCAGCGGTGGTAAATCCATTGTTCACGCACCATATCTTCTGCATAATCCACATTGTAAGCCAGCTCTTCCCTTGGTACGAAATGCGGGAAATCATACATATCATAATCCCGATTAAAGCAATCTATAAACATAAAAACTCTCCTTTGCCACAGTATAGAAAAACTTTGCAAAAATTTCAACTAATTACAATCTGTAATTAGTTGAAACAAGTTTTGCTTGTTTTTCAAAAAAAGGGGAATTAGTATAACAATAAACATGACATACGGCCGCCCTGTTTCTCTGTTACAATAGACTTCTTTCGAAATCGTGTTTTTTGATTTCGAAAAAGTTACCTTTTCAATCTTTTATTTCTTCCGAAATCACGTTTTTGTGATTTCAGAAGAACTTTAATACATAAAAGGAGGCCGAATATGAAACTTGACCGCTTGCTTGGGATTTTAACGGTATTGTTGCAGAACAAGAGGGTTACTGCGCCTTTTTTGGCAGAGAGGTTTGAGGTTAACAGGCGTACTATCGGGCGGGATATTGATGCGCTTTGCCAGGCGGGTATTCCTGTTATTACGCATCAGGGGGTTGGCGGTGGGATTTCTATTGCCGAGGGGTTTAAGCTGGATAAGGCCGTGCTTACCACAGACGAGCTTACTGGGATTATTGCGGCGCTAAAAGGGATTGGCAGTGTTTCAGAACAATCGCGCATTGAGCAGACTTTGGATAAGTTAGGGGCAAATTCAGATGCCGTTGTGTCGCTTCACGAGCCTATTGTGATAGACCTGGCATCGTACTATAAGGGGCAGCTTACAGAGAAAATTGGGCTTATTAAGCAGGCAATTTTTCAAAGTAGGGTTATTCAGTTTGATTATTTTTATGGCAAGGGCGAAAGCCGCAGGCGCATAGAGCCGCATATAATTATTTTCCAATGGACATCATGGTATGTGTTCGGGTTTTGCCTAGAAAGGCAGGGCTGGCGCATGTTTAAGCTAAATAGGCTAATTAACCTGGTGCAATGTGACCAGGCCTTCACCATGCGAAATATCCCAAAGGAAAAGCCGGATTTGTACAGCCATCTTACAGATGATATCAAGCTTGTGGCGGTTTTTGATAAGGCGGTCAAGTATAGGCTGGTAGAGGCCTATGGCATAGAAAGCTTCCGAGAAACGGAAGATGGGCTGCATTTTGAATTTGATTTTACCAACCTGGATTATATGGTTAGCTGGCTGCTTGGCTTTGGGGACAAGGTGAAAGTGCTTGAGCCGCCCCATGTTGCCGCAGAAATAATATCCATCGCAAAAAACATTTTAGCCCGATACGAAACATGACATGATGCTGCCCTGTTTGGTGTGATAATATGCAAAAGTAATCTGGCCTGCGCCACCCAGCAAGAGCCACGCAAAATCATATTACTATAAAAAATAGGAGGCAATAAAAATGGATTTCAACAAATCAATGGTAACGGTAAATGTAAGAGGCGATTACGGCGAATGTTTCGATTTCTACACAAAAAAACTTGGCCTAATCCCAACATGGGGCGACAGAAATGGCCCATGGACAGGCTTTGCAACCAAAGCAGGGGATGATTATAGCTTCGCAATATTTAAGGCAGAAGGCCAGGCGGCCTACAAAGGCTACAACCTGCCAAGCGCCAACAGCCAGCCAGACACCACATCCCTAGGCATCCCCTGCGAAAACATTGAAGAAGATTACAAGCGCCTAAAAGAAGCCGGTGTAGAATTTATAGGCGAGCTGCAAACCGTAGCAGACTGGGGCGTAAAATGCGCCTATTTTAGGGACACCGAAGGCAATTTACTATCGCTGACAGGAGATATCTAATACACAAAGAATTATCAAAAACATGGACAGGAGATTAAAATGCCAGCAGAAAAAATAACATTCGAAGAGTTTTTTGAATCGGTGGACGACCAGAATCGCTCATTCGTACAAAATTTCCACAAATACATGATGGAAAATGGCTGTAAAGTAGCTTTCGAACTTAAAAAGAACGGCTACCTAGCATCATACAAATACGGCAAACCCATACGAACCGTAATGAATTTCGTATTCCGCAAAGAAGGCATGTTAGCCCGCATCTACGGCGAACATATAAGCAAATACCCAGCCTTCCTAGAATCATTGCCCCAACAAATGCTACAGCATCTAAGCAGCGCCGGAGACTGCAAACGCCTAACAAGCAACACCTGTAGCCCAAAATGCATAGGCTACGACTTTAAAATATTCAACCAGCACTACCAAAAATGCCGCTACAACTGCTTCGAATTCTTAATGACCAACGAAAGCCGGCCATCAATCCAGCAATTTGTAGAGCATGAGTTAGATGCGCGGATGGCGGGATTATAATAGGCTTTGTTGGCCAAGCCTCAGCTTCTTTATAAGATTTGTTTCGCCAACCAGGCACGATCTCCCGCCCGATTTCTCTCGGGTTACATTTGGAAAAAAGCAAAAACTTTAAATTTCATTCTTGAATTTTTTAAAAAGCCCTTATTTTAGGGCTTTTTTTAGTTTGCAGTTGCGATTTAGGGCTCTTTTTTGCAAAAATGTGGTACCATACGGTACCATTTTCACCTAAAAATGGTACCGTATGGTACCACAAATGCTAAAATTGTCCTCGGCAGTAAAATCACAATCCGCGGATGGTGCATGGTTGACAAAGCGCATATAGCCAAATAAAATGGCGATAAATGTAAAGATGTTGGCAGTACAAAGGGGAAGCAGTGAAGGCAAGGATATTCCCACGGCGAAGAAGCTACAGTTTCAGCGCAAGGCAGCATATCTGTTTTAAAATTTTCACAAATATGTTACGATTACAGCAAAAACGGAGGCTACAAAAATGGCAGAAATTAAATTTGAAATAACCAAGCATATAGGCGTGTTGTCTGAAGGCTCTAAGGGCTGGCGCAAAGAGCTTAACCTCATAAGCTGGAACGACCGCGAGCCAAAATACGATATCCGCGACTGGGCACCAGACAACTCGAAAATGGGCAAAGGTGTAACTCTATCTGCAGAAGAAATAACCGAACTAAAAAGCCTACTGGCGGAAGAAAATTAATGGATAAATATTTCGAATACGGCGAAAAAGAACTTGACCATTTGCGCAAAAAAGACAAAAAACTTGGCGCAGCCATAGACCGCCGTGGTATAATCCGGCGCAAAATAAACCCAGATTTATTCGCCGCCTTGGTAGAAAGCATAATAGGCCAGCAGATATCCAACAAAGCCGCAACAACAGTATGCGGTAAGCTAAGCCAGCTTAGTGGCGGCATGAACGCCACTAAGCTCAATGCCCTTTCGCCAGAAGAAATCCAAACCTGCGGCATGTCCATGCGTAAGGCTGGGTACATTAAAAATATCGCCGCCGCCGCCGTAAGCCGGGCCATAGACTTCGAAACCCTGTCACAAAAAACCGATCAAGAGATAATCGAGACCCTAACCGCCATAAAGGGCGTGGGTCAATGGACGGCAGAAATGCTGCTAATCTTCTCGCTAATGCGCCCAAACATTGTAAGCTATGGCGATTTTGCAATACGCCGGGGTATGATGTTATTATACGGGCATAAGGATATGCCGAAAGAGCGTTTCGTGCGCTATGTTAGGCGTTATGCGCCATATGGCTCTGTTGCGTCGCTGTATTTATGGGAAATGTCACATTAGAGTTCTTAAAAGGAGAGCATATGGATAACAGCCGGGTTTTTAAAATGAGTTTTGCCAAAATATACTCGCTATACCTACAAAAAATCGAGAAAAAAGGCCGCAACAAAGCAGAGCTAGACATGGTAATCTGCTGGCTAACAGGCTACAATGATGCCGGGCTTGCCGGGCAAATAGCCAGTGAAGCCAGCCTTGAGGCCTTTTTTGCCGCCGCCCCGCAAATGAACTCAAACGCCAGTCAGATAAAAGGCGTAATTTGCGGCATAAGGGTGGAGGATGTCAGTGACCCGCTAATGCAGCAAATCCGCTGGCTGGATAAACTTGTAGATGAATTGGCCAGGGGTAAAGCCATGGAGAAAATCCTCCGAGATTAGTTGCAAATATTACCATGACAGAAACTGCGGACAGCTGTAGGGGATGCGCTTGCTGCGCCCTACGGTTATAGTCGCTCCACCTAAAAACATTCGCATAGAGTGCAGGAAATTTTTCGCAAGGCGAGGAGCTGAAAGCCGCTGCGCACTAGCGGTGCGCAAGGTTTTTAGCGACGAAGGCTTGCGGGAAATTTACAAGCTCTATGTGAGGGTTTTTAGGTGGAGCGACTATACATAAACAGCCAAATCCAACCCCCAAGGAGGGCCACAACTTGCTATCAACTACAAACCAAGCGGTAAAATTATCCATCCTAGCCGGGGAAATCCTGCTGGCATCCGGCGCGGAAACCAACCGAGTAGAGGATACTGTGCTGCGCATTCTTACAAAATGCGGCTTCCAAGGCGCAGAATCCTTTGCCACAAGCACAGGGGTTTTTGCCTCGGCAGAAGGCGCAGACGGCAATGTTGTTACCATGGTGCGGCGGGTTAAAAGCCGTGCCAATAATTTTGTTAAAATCGCCAGTGTAAACGAGGTTTCCAGAGGCTTTGTAGAGGGCGATATCACTGTGGAGGCTGCCCTAACCAGGCTTGAAGAAATCAAGACCTCTGGTTCTTACCCCAAATGGGTGAAAATAGCCGGGGCATCGTTGGCGGCATTTTGCTTGGCTGCCATGCTGGGCGGCGGCTGGGATGACGCCGTTAGCGCCCTCGTTGCGGCGTTTCTTATGCATATCCCTATCATGTTCCTAGAAGAGCGTAATGTGGCCTCTGTACTGCGGAATATCTGCGGCGGTGCGTTTGCTGCGCTGTTTTCTATGGTTTTGTTAAATATTGGCCTTGGCAGCAGCATAAATGCCATTATCATAGGCACAATCATGCCCCTTGTGCCGGGGCTAAGCTTAACTAACGCCATCCGAGATGTGCTGGAGGGGGATTTTATATCCGGCTCTGCGCGCATTTTAGATGCTTTTTTAATTGCTATTGCCATCGCCACGGGGGTTGGTACTGCCATGAGCCTGTGGTATAGCCTGTTTGGGGGTGTGTTAATATGGTAACACATTTTGTGCTGGCTTTCTTTGCCACTACTGGATTTTGTCTGGTTTTTAATGTGCCGCGGCGGGAGTTTGCCTTTTGTGGGATGGTAGGGGCTTTGGGTTGGATTGTGTACCAACTGGCGCTGCTGGCTACTGGCGGCGGCATTGTATCGGTGTTTTTTGCCGCCATGGCCATTGCGTATTTAAGCCGAGTGTTAAGCTTTTGGCGGAAAATGCCCATAAATTTATTTATGATACCCGGCGTGATTCCGCTTGTGCCGGGGGTTGGCATCTATTACACTATGCTGTATACAATCTCTGGCGAGAACGCCGCCGCACTAATGCGTGGTATAGAAACGCTGATGGTGGCTGGGGTTATATCAATTGGGCTACTGATTGTTTTATCGCTGCCTCGTGGGCTGTTTGGGGGTAGGCGGAAATGAAATACCCTAAAACACAGCTGCAAGAAGCTCATACTGCCTTGCTATCCACCCTTCGCAAATGCGAAAAAATTGACATGGCAAAGCAGGCCGCACCACAGCAAACCTTGCTTACCCGCCGCATTGCCGCATTAAAAATTGCATTGGAGCTAATACAGCGAGAAATAGGAGGAGAATAAATATGTGCTACGAATTTCAATTATCCACCCCAAGGGAACATTTTTACAATATCACCACACAACTACGTGAGGCCGTGGCCAAAAGTGGCATAAACAGCGGCATTGCCGTGGTTTACTGCCCCCATACCACCGGCGGCATCACCATAAATGAAAACTCCGACCCAGATGTGGTGCATGACATGCTGTTAGGGCTGGATAAGGCCTTCCCAGACAGGGCAGAGTTTCGTCACGGGGAGGGCAATAGCTCGGCGCATTTGAAGGCCTCTGCGATGGGGGCCAGCGAGACGATTATCATAGAAAACGGCAAACCACTGCTGGGTACATGGCAGGGGGTTTATTTCTGCGAGTTTGATGCGCCGCGAAGCCGCCGGTTTTTTGTAAAGGTGATGGGGGCGTGACGGTACATTTTACGCAGCGGCAGGTAAAAACCATGCAAGCAGCACTGGCGCAATGGGGTGAGGCTGCCCAAGTAGGCCAAGCCGTGGAAGAATGCGCAGAGCTTATTGTAGCCTTGCAAAAGTACATCAACCGCAGCCCGCAGCCAGGCATGGCAGATAAAATATTAGACGAAATAGCCGATGTAGAAATGAACCTGGCGCAAATGCGACTGGTGCTGGGCATTGACGATGAGGCGCTGCACCAGCGGGTAGTGCAGAAGTTTGAGAAGCTAGAGCAATATTTAGCGAAGGATGAGGTATGATGGCCGCTAATAAACATGCCGTAGTTACAGGGGGCGCAAATGGAATAGGCCGCTGCATTGTAGAGGCTTTTTTGCGGAACGGCGCGACTGTTTCTGTTATTGATATAGACGAAACCGCAGGGGTTATGCTGCAAAAGCGGCATAGCGGCCTGCGCTTTTTTTGTGGTGATGTGGCGGATAAAGCTACGCTGGAGAGTTTTGTTTCTACCCTTGCCAGCCCGGTAAACTGCCTGGTTAACAACGCCTGCATTGGGCGGGGCGGGCTGCTTACGGGTTGCTCGTACGAGGATTTTGAATATGTGCAGCGGGTGGGAGTTACGGCGCCTTATTTTCTCACCAGCTTGCTTGTGCAAGGCGGTTTGCTTACACCCGGCGCTTCTATTGTGAATATATCTTCTACCAGGGCAAATCAATCCCAGCCAGATACAGAGGCGTATTCTGCGGCAAAGGGCGGGATTTCGGCATTAACACATGCTATGGCCATAAGCCTGGCCGGCAAGGCGCGGGTTAACGCCATCAACCCCGGTTGGATAGACACGGCTAATTACCGCCAGAGTACGGCTACGGCAATGCCATCCGCTCCGCAGGACACTGCAGACAGCCGTCATCACCCGGCAGGGCGCATAGGAACACCCGAAGATATCGCAGATATGACCCTATTCCTATGCAGTGAAAAAGCCGGGTTTATCACCGGCGAGAGCATAAACATAGACGGCGGAATGAGCCGTCTAATGGTGTACCACAACGACCATGGCTGGAAGCTAAAGGTGCAGCCATGATATGGCAACCCGCCGCCGCAAAGAAAATATCAACCCTGCTGGCGGGTATGCTGGCGATAGATGAAATAAAACTAGGCGGCTCGCTGAAAACCCCAGCAGAACTGGACAAATACAGCGATGTGGATATTGAAATTTTCCTACCGGGGGATAAACCTGTCTGTATAAAAACCGTATTGGCGGCAGTGGCAGAGGAATTTAGCCCGGTGTTTGGCTACGAAATAATAGCCCATGCCCGCAAAGATGTGATACGTCTTTGCCTGGAAGATGGCAAGCGTTTTGACCTGCTTTTTCGCTACCCAGTGGATAAACAGCCCCAGCCGGAGGCCAATGAAACAGACATGATGGTGAACCAGTTTTGGTTCATGGCGGCTATGGTTTTAGCCAAGCTTGGGCGCAGGGATAATCTTATTGCGGCGCATCTTGCCCTGGAAATATGCCAGATTATTATCGTGATGCAAATGCTACAGCGCGACCGCCAAAAGGGTACAAATATCCATAGGTTTGGGGATGATGAAGCCGTGCCTGTGCTAGATATCCCGCCGCTTGTGGGGGATAACCGGGAAAGAATCCTTGCTATAGTTTTCTCTGCGGCGGCCTGTATGGATGCAGCCGCAGTGGAGCTTGGCTACGGCCAAAAAAGCGAGATTCTGCGGGGGATGCTTATATGAGCAACCCAGTGCAGGAAGTTTACGCCACCCTGGAGGCTTACCATGGTAACCTGCAATGGTGGCCTGCAAAAACCCCATATGAAGTAATGGTTGGCGCGGTGTTAACCCAAAATACCGCCTGGGGTAATGTAGAGCTGGCCATAGCCAATTTTGAAAGCTTAACCCCGCAGTTTGTGCAAAAAGTTGCAATGGAAGAACTGATGAAAATAATCCGCCCTGCCGGGTTTTTTCGGCAGAAGGCGGCTTATTTGAAAGCCGTGACAGAATGGTTCGCAAAGTATGGCTTTTGCGC
>Ga0123355_10000350_pt1 | contig 59727 bp, 46 predicted proteins | sample TergutEmb28metaG_3_FD_89872 | JGI IMG/M metagenome (GOLD analysis project Ga0123355, IMG submission 89872) | Embiratermes neotenicus P1 segment gut microbial communities from Petit-Saut dam, French Guiana - Emb289 P1 | ecosystem: Host-associated > Arthropoda: Insects > Digestive system > Gut ...
GAGAACACGGCGGATATGGGGAATAGTGCTGGGGATACTGGCGATAGCGTTAATGGTAGCAGTGTCCATAGTGAGTTTCGGCAAGGCGATACCTGCGGCGATTGCGGGGACGATTGGGATAGTCGGGATAGCGTTCATGGCGGTAGCGATGGCGGGTGCGACATGGACGGTGGTCAACAGTATAGCGTGTGTAATGGAAGCCTTCTGCGAACATGGCTACAACTTCATGCGTGATGGCTTGTTTGGCGGAAATGAGCAGTTGCATACGGTGATGGCATGGGTCGGTGTTGGCATGATGATTGTTGGTAATGTCGGCATGGCTGTGGCTAAGGGTTTGAAGAATGTTGGGGTGAAGCAGGCGCAAGGGGTGTTGAACGGAGTTGGGGCGTATGGAGAGCAAGGCGGACATCATATTTTGGCGAAGGTGGCTTTTTCTGGACACCCTGCTTATGATATGAAGGCGGCTTTGACTATAAGTAATGCGACATTGAAATCATTGAATCCATCTGTAGCACATACTGCAATAACAGGCAAGCAAAAAATACTTTATACAGCATTTGCAAAAACAGGAAAGACATTAACGCTAAAGAGTATGCAAGCTATTGAGATTCAGGCTATGGTAAATGCAGGTGTGCCTATAAAATTCGCAAAAAAAGCAGTTAAAATGGCTGCGAAGCAAATAAGGTCATGGGGCATTGAGGGTAATTTACAAATCCCATGGGGTTAAAAAAGGAGGACATTATGTCAAATTTAACAAAGCAACAAAAACAAGAGATTTTGGATAAATTAGGGAAAGTTATAATAGAGGATAGAGATTACAATTTAGATGTTGTTATGAATTGGGCTACGGGAATAAAGAAAGAATATGCTAAACTAGCAAATCTTTCAAAAGAGCAATATGAGTTGGTAAGTGATTTGTTATCTGTATCTATTACCTGCGCTATCTACGAACTTCTTGAGATGTTTGAAGAGCAATCAGACTGGATGAAATTCATGGTTAAGCATGAGGGTCAGGAGTATGATTTATGCGAAATCAGTGAGAAGATGGGAAGCGAGATAGCTTGTTATGACGAGGACGGCTGGATACAAAAGTTTTCTAAGATAGGCAGATTTGTGTTGTAAAATTCAACGCTGCTAAAACAATTACCACTATCAAAAAAAAGAGAACAAGCAAGCTATTGCAAGATAGCCTGCTTGTTCTTATCTATTTTATACATTTTCATAGTGCGTCCACATGGATGTAACCTTAATTGTTTTAATTTCTTCATAAACTTGATAGACCAGCCTATGTTTTTTGTTGAGTCTTCGTGAATAAGAGCCATCCAAATCACCTTTTAACTTTTCATAATCAGGCGGGATTTTAAAAGGATTAACTTTGATAATTTTGACAAAATTATAGGCTTTTTTATAGAGTATTGGGTGTTGCTTCAGTAGCTTTTCATCCTTTAGAGCCTGCTTTGTATAAGTTATTGAATATCCCATTCTAACTCCTCGCATTCGTTTAATGGCGTATTCATGCCCTCTATAAGTTTTTCACGCATACCAGGAATGGCGCAGAGTTCAGCCGTTGCTTGCATCCCCAAAAAATCGGCTTTACTCATGATTATTACCTCATCGTGCTTTGATAAGGTCTCTAAAATTTTTGCAATATCTGCACTTTTAACCGCTACCATAAAATACCTCCTATTTTTTTAATATGTTGTTATTATAGTTGTTTTATTTTAGATTGTCAATAAATTTACAACGATTTTGTGGTTAAATTTAATTTATCGTGGACGAGGGGAAGAATGCTTGACAGGCACGGAGAGATTGGATATACTTATGACAGAAACGGCTTGAGGACGGCAAAGCATAGAGGGACAGTTGCAACAAGACTCCGCAATTACATATATGAAGGCAGCAAGCTGGTTGCAGAGCGCTGGGTTACTCAGCACGCGGGAAACCTTGAGCGAGCAAACTACAACCACTACCAATACGATGCGGCAGGCTTGTGCGGATTTACTATTACTAGATTTGACAGTGACTTTCACGTAGGAGAAGTTGTTTCATATTATGTGGGTAAAATATCACCTAAAGAACCTGTTTTGATAGAAGCTTTTGACTGGCATGGTAGAATTTATGAAATAGGAGAGGTAGATGATTTTAGCCTGCTAGAAAGAGACAAAAAGCCACCAAAAAATACTATGTCATGTATGTGACTAAAACAGTGGACGCTGGACATAAACGCCCGCTAGGCAGCTTGCTCATAGCAGAAAAAGTGGGCAAAGACGACCATGTATTCAGACTGGCAAACGACACCTTTGCCCACTTCGTATCAGAAAAGTTTATGAAAAAGTGCAAAAAAAGAAAATTAAAAGGTGTGGCATTTCAAGACCTCACAATAGACCCAGTAAAAATTCTAAACTACAATAAACTAGACTAAACTTTCTTTAGATGCAGGCAAAACTGTCGAATTTACAATAAGATAACAACGGCAAGGGCTATATTTCTTGTAATTTTTTCCATGGATTAGCCCCCAAATACGACTTCAACAGTTGCTGTTACCTCTATGTCGCTGTTTAATATATTAGTGTGTCCTCCGTCCATTGCGGCGTATCTGTTAAAGCTGAAATGACTAAACGGAGATTCTTTTATGGAAATAATGCGCATCTCACTAAAGTTTGCCGCAGTCATTAAAACGGCTACTTTTCGTTTAGCAGAGTCTATTGCTTTAATAAGGGCTTTGCTATACGCACTGGTATTGTCCTCAATACCAAAATGAACTCCATGTGCAATATTTGCTCCGGCAGCTGTTGCAATGTCAAAAACCTTGCCTACATTGTCCACATCACGAACTTTTACATTAAGTTGGTTAGTAACTCTATAGCCATTCACTCGGCTTGAAACAAAATAATTATAATCATATATAGGATAAACACCAAACCAGCCAGTGGATATGTCATTTTTGGTGATGCCGTGCCTTTCAAGTGCGTTTACTAGCTCTTCAATGATTTGGATATTTTCCTTTTGAGCAGTTGCAGAGTTTTGGTGAGTGGTTTCAACACTTAAAGATATGCTTGCAAAATCCGGACTCACTTTGATTAAGCCTGTACCGGTAACAGTTATTGTTTTAGCACCGCTGTTGTGCTGTAGTAAAGGTGCTTGAGCTGGGATAGCAGATGATGTGTTTGTGCTAATTACAATCAGTATTGCCAACAACAGTACACTAGCGACTATCGCTATAGGAATAAAGACTTTTTTCATAGTTTTAATGTGGACTAAATGTTGGAAAATTATTCCGGTAAATCATGGTGTACTGTAGAAAGATATAATTGGCATTAAGTTTGGTGTTGCAGGTGGCGGGAGTATTAGTGGTGAGTCGGGTAAGATTTATAAAGAAGCAATTAGAAAGTCTTGTTAGTCAAATTAAGCTAAGGGTTAATGTTGACCAAGTACATTTTAGAAATAAGGTAGTTAAGCTTAAAAAAGAGCTGAATAACAAGCAGAGCAATTTTAAATTAATATTCAGTTGAAAGAAGAAGTTGGGGTTCGCAAAGAGCTTGTCAAAATTGGCGAGGGAAAGCGTGAAAAGGAGTCGAGTGCCTATGATGACATTCGTAAAGAACTGTATAAGAGCAAATAATGAAGTAGATAAGCAAAATAATGGGTAAAATAAAACAAATAGAAACTATAATTGTCGCTATTAATTAGAGGTAAAAACTATGTTTGAAATTTTTGAAAAAGGGATGAGGTATCCCATTAAGATTTGGCTTGAAAATAAAGCAAATTTAGAGGATGGATGCTTAGAGCAAGCGGTTAGATTAAGCAACTTGCCTTTTGTGCATAAATGGATAAGCCTTATGCCAGACACGCATGTTGGTATGGGCATGCCTATCGGCGGAGTTGTTGCACTGGATAATGTTGTTATTCCTAATGCTGTGGGAGTAGATATCGGGTGCGGGATGATTTGGCAAAGCACTGATGTCAAGGTGTCTGATACAAAGGAAATCATGACGGACAGAGGAGATTTCATCCATACGCTTGTTAATTCAATACTTCGAGATATTCCCGTGGGCTTTAATCGTCATAAAACCAAGCAGCCATGTCTGACACTAGATAAGGCTGATAAAGAAATGCACAAATATGAGAGAGACCTTGTGCTTGTGCCTGAAATTGAGGCAGGTTATATGCAGGTAGGTACATTAGGCGGCGGTAATCATTTTATAGAAATTCAAGAGGATGATGAGGGGTATCTTAGTTTTATGATTCACTCCGGCAGTCGTCATTTCGGCAATCAAATTTGCAATTATTTTCACGACAAGGCAAGGCAGAATGCAAAGAAGTGGGGTTCTAATGTTCCTGATGAGTGGCGATTAGCATATTTACCAGCAGATAGTTTTGAAGGGCAGCAATATATTAACTGGATGAATCTTGCATTAGATTTTGCTTATGAAAACCGTGCGGCTATGCTTAAAAAAGTGAGAAGCATTTTTGATGCGATGATAGAAAAGTATACTGATATTAAATTTGAGTATGGTGAGGAAATAAATTGTCATCATAACTATGCCAGTCTTGAAACACATTATAACAAAAAAGTATGGGTGCATCGCAAGGGTGCAACTAGAGCGAACAAGGGTGAGAAATTGGTTATTCCCGGAGCTATGGGGTCGTTTAGTTATATTTGTGAGGGTTTAGGGAATCCTGAGAGTTTTAACTCGTCGTCTCACGGCGCGGGCAGGGCATACTCAAGAAAGGGTGCAATGGACGCTTTTAGCAAAGATGAGGTGCTTGATGATTTGAAATCAATTGGTGTAATATTAGCTAAGCACAATAAAAAGGATGTCGCAGAAGAAAGCCGGTTTGCTTATAAAGATATAGGAAAGGTAATGGATAATCAAAAGGATTTAGTTAAGATAATAAAAAGGCTAAAAACCGTTGGTGTGGTCAAGGGATAAGAATCAACTATGAAATAATATTATATTATCTGATCAAAACGAAAGTCCTTTATTTATGGAGCTAGAAAATTTAGAGTCATACTTGATAATGACGGTGGGAGTGGCGGAAGCGATAAGGCGACAAAATAAGATTTGCTTGAGTTTTGAAAGGTTCATTGGAAAATTAACAATAGGTAAGCCCAACTAGAAGCAAGAACATTTGTTCTATCGCCCATGGCTCTAATATAAATTCTATATATGCCCGTAAAAAAGAGATAAGGAATAATAAAACCATTTATAAATACCATTAGATTGTTTGGAGAAATACTCAAATGAAAATTAGTCAAAACTTGTTTGTTAAAATAGAGCAATATATCGATGATAAATTTGTATCTGCGGATACAATAGATTTTTGTTTTGCTGATTATGAGATTTGTAGGAGCGCTGAAAGTTTTGAAATATTAGAAGAACATGATGAGCTAATCTTAGAGGAAGAACAGGAAGTACTAAAATTACCATTATCCGCACAGAGAACAGCACCACGCACCTTAGAGAGTCTTATAAAAGCGCGGGAAGAAACTTTTTCTCAGAGCGTGCTAAGACTTATTGACCAAAAGGGACTGACAGACAGCGAGGTGTATAAAAGGGCTTTTATAGACAGGCGGTTGTTCTCTAAAATTAGAAGTGATAGTGATTATAAACCTTCTAAAAATACAGCTATAGCGTTGGCGGTGGCGCTAGGCTTAGAATTAGACGATATGCTGGACTTGATTGGCAAGGCAGGTTTTACGCTATCCTTTAGCTCCAAGTTTGACCTTGTCGTTAGATACTTTGTAGAAAATAAAATCTTTAATATAATGGAGATAAACTTAGCTCTCGATGCCTTTGGGCAGGGAGTGTTGATAATATAGTTTACAAATGAAACAATTTATAACTGAAATTTGTCGCTTTGAAAGCGACCATTTTGCGTAATGTAATGTTGTATACTCATATCATGACTTGCGGCAAGACTGCGGGCGTGAAAGGAGATAACACATTATGAAAAAGAATCTAACAGAATTAGTTTTTATATTAGACCGCAGTGGCAGTATGAGCGACTTAGAAAAAGACACAATCGGCGGCTATAACAGCTTTGTGGCAAAGCAGCAAGAAGCGGAGGGTGAGGCAAACTTAACAACCGTGCTATTTGACGATAAGTATGAAATCCTGCACGACAGGGCAGACATCAAAAATGTGCAGCCGTTGACAGGCAAAGAGTATTTTGCCAGAGGTTCAACTGCGTTGTTAGATGCTATCGGAAAAACCATAATAGACATCGGCAAGCGTATAGAATCAATGACTGAGGCTAATCGTCCTGCAAAGGTGTTGTTTGTCATAACAACCGACGGGCATGAAAACGCAAGCAGAGAGTTTTCTGCGGCTAAAATTAAAGAGATGATAGAGCATCAAACAAGCAAGTATTCTTGGGAATTCTTATTTCTGGGTGCTAATATTGATGCTGTAGGTACGGCAAGGGATTTAGGTATCAGAGAAGATTGTGCTGTAGAATTTTGCTGCGATAGCGAGGGTGTAGAGTTGAATTATGAGGTTATGGCAGAGCAAGTAGCACTGTTTAGAAGCAGTGAAAAAATGAAAATAGAGAGAGATTGGAAAGCAAAAATAGAAGAGGATTTTGAAAAAAGAGGCTAATTTTTAATTTATAATTTAAGAAATGACAAAAACATTGAAATATCTTTGCTTTTTTCTTATTGTTGCTGTATATTAGGTTTGTAGTGTTCGTCAAAGTATGGCAATATGCAGACGATAATTACACAGTTTCACATATAATATACCCCAAAATACTGCATTGTGGGGGGTTAGATTGTTTATGACTTTGAAAGTCAGTTTGCCTATAAAGATATTGAAAAGATTATAGATAATCAAAAGGATTGAGTGAAGATATAGAAAAGGCTAAAAACTGTTGGTGTGATTATTAAGAGTTAGGAATAAACTATGGAACAACATAATATTATCCGCTCAAAGCGCAAAACAATTGCTATTCATATTGTTAATGGTGTAGTCATTGTCAAAGCACCATTGAGAATGCCGCAAGCTGATATTGATAAGTTTGTAGCGTCAAAGCAAAATTGGGTCAAAAAGAATTTAACAAACTCCATTCACAAAAAAGAGCAAAGAGAAAACTTTGCTCTAAAAGTTGGAGATTCAATTTTATTGCTTGGCAGATTGCATCCTATTGTTGAAAGAGCCGGCAATAGAGTAGGTTTTGATGGGGAGTGTTTTTTTGTGCCGATGGATCTATCATCAGAACGAATTAAAAGACTTTGCATAAATACATATAAAATTCTTGCCAAGAAACATATATCAGAAAGAGTAGCAGAGTTTGGCAGCAAAATGGTGTTCAATCCTAAATCAATTAAAATAACGAGTGCTGTTACAAGATGGGGGAGTTGTTCTATAAAAGGAACCTTAAACTTTTCATGGCGTTTGATGATGGCAGAAGAAGATGTTGTTGATTATCTTGTGGTACATGAGTTGGCGCATCTTGTCGTTATGAATCACTCAAAGAAGTTTTGGGCTATAGTACAAAAGGTGTTGCCTGATTATAAAGATAGACAAGAAAAACTTAAAATGTTAAGTAAAAAGTTAAGCATGGAAAATTGGGATTGATGCTAGAATCTTGTTCTATTACAGCAGACTTAATTTTTGACCAAATTACTACAAACATCAAAACATAATTGTAAGAATTATCAGAATTTATAGTGTGGGTTAAATGATTCTCTAGTAAAAAAATCATCACAACAAAAAGACAAATCTAGAATCCACAAATCCAAACTGCCCATTATAATGAACAAGAGACCAGCCGTTTCTTTCTCCAAACACCCAAACAAATGAATTGCTTGGTATTCTGTTGATTGGCTGAGAAAATCTCATTGACCACATTTGAACAGACCCGCGAGGTGAGAATAATATTCCTACTTGTGCTTGAGGCAAGACTGCAAAGCCAAACGGTAGTGATGAGTGGTGAGGCGGCCTAGGCGCATTTGGCATAGTAGGTCTTTGAGGCGGTCTGCTTTGCGGCCAATTTGGTCTTGATGGTCTAGAACCAGACGGCGGGGATGGCATTGGCGGGTGTGGGTGAGGCAACGGTCTTGATATGGGTGGATTATGTCTTGGTGGGTGTGGATTAGGAACATTTGGTCTATTTCCATGGGGTTGGCGGTTTGACGAATTAAAATTAGATGGCATTATTAAACTCCTTCATAAATAAGATTATTTTATTTTATGAAAAAACTATAATTCATGATACAAGACATTAATCTTGACGGAGATAATTTTATGGAATATTATATTTATATTACTAATGAATGCAATTTGAATTGTTCCTATTGCTCTGTAATACTCCATAGGGATACGACTAAAATCCCTTTAAGTATACAGTATCCGATTGAAAAATTAAGAGCATTTATTGACTCTGTGCAAAAGTATAACAAAAGTAAAGAGGCTGTTATTTATTTTTTTGGTGGTGAGCCTAGTATGGATTGGGGGAGTATTCAAAGGATTATTGACGGTTTTGAGTGTGTGAAAGCCTATGAAGTAAGTTTTATTTTACATACCAATGGTCTTTTGCTAGGGAATATTCCTGATAAAATTCTGAATAAAATTTCTACAATTATTCTTTCATTAAATTATGAAAAGATATACAATAATGGGTGTATTAGCGATTATTTTTACGGCATTGCTCAAAGCATAAAGCAAGTTAAACAAAAAAAGGACATTTTTATAATAGGGCGCTTGACGATAACAAATACAACAAGTCTATATACCGCTTGCACTTTGACGGGTAATTTTTTTGACTATGTTTATTGGCAAATTGATAATCAAGAGATTGTAGAAAATATTGAAAATTATAAGGTGCAATATAAAAAGGAAATTAGCCTTTTGTTTGAATATTGGCTTTCGTTTTTAAAACAAGATACTATTTTGTATTACATTCCTTTTTTGGGAATCATTAGAAATATTATTGATGAGAAACAATTTGGCGGTAATTATTATTGCGGCTATGGGAGTTATTCAATATTTGTGCAAACGGACGGGATTTGTTATGCTTGCTGTGAAGCAGTTGAAGAAGGTCAGCATAAGATTGGCAACATTGATGGCGGTATAAAATTTGCGGACATGAAGCCTGACAATGCAAAATGCTTAAAGTGTCCTTATTTAAAAATTTGCGGAGGCAGGTGCGGACGAATGCATAAGGATTTTAAGACGGATAGAATAAACGATTTTTGTGAATTGAATATTTTCACAATTAAGATGATAGAAAACAATTTGCCTGAGATAAAAAAACTTCTAAAAAACAATCCTTATTTTTTTGAGGCGATTTTTGATTATCATTTAGATTATACGGAGCTAATGCCATGAGATTGATTAGTATACCTAGTGAAAAATATGGTAAATACAAATTAGATGTTATTTTCAATGGATATAAATGGGATCCGCAGTTTGGCGATAGAAACACGGTCGCTAAACATATTTTGATAATTGAAAGAGATGAGTTTGTGCAGCTAAAAAAATTAACAGAGCAACTTGCAAGCGAAACAATTTCAGCTGAGAGGACTATGCTTAATAATATTAAATTAGCTAAACCTTTGGCACTCTCAAAACAAATGACTAAAGCATTGAAAAATATTAAAAACTATTCAAGCGACAATCATGTGCGTTTAATGCGTTTTGATTTTCATCCTTTAGAAAATAGTGCGTGGGCGATAAGTGAAGTAAACAGCGATGTCCCGGGTGGATTTGCAGAAAGCTCTATATTACCTCAAATTGCAAAAAAGGCTTTAGAAGAAGATTATGATTATGTAGATTTTTCTGAAATTTTAATTGGTAGTATAATTAGTAAAGTTAAAAAAGGTGCAAAAATAGCGTTTGTGCATTGCACATCCTATAGTGATGATAGACAGGTCATGCAATTTTTGGGTGATAGGTTGAAGGCGACTGGATACAAAATTATTTATGCTGCTGTAAATCATTTTGCTTTTAAGGATAATAGGTCTGTGTGCAATTTATTGGGCAATGAAGGTGAGGTGGATTTTATTTTTAGGTTTACGCCATTAGAATGGATGGTAGACGGAAAGAGAAAAAAGTGGCAAGAGTTTTTTAATACCATAACACCCTCATGCAATCATCCTATGGCGATTTTGGCGCAAACAAAAAATTTGCCGCTTGTGTTTGAAAATTTAGAAAGAGAAGGTGTAGATTTGTCTTGTTGGCGAGCGTTGTTACCTGAAACAATTAGTGCAAAACAAGTGCTAAAAACCAAAAGAGAAGGTTTTATTTTTAAGCCTGTTTTTGGACGAGTGGGAGAGGGTATTGGCATAAAAGAGGCTTGTGGTAAGGCTGAATATTCTAAAATTATAAAGGATGCTAAAAAATATCCTAAGGATTATATCGCGCAAAAAATGTTTAATAGTCCGCCTATTGTTTCACAAGAGGGAGAAAAGTTTTTTGTCTGTATTGGCGTTTATAGCGTGGACAATAAATTTGCAGGTTTTTATGCAAGAATAAATACAGTGCCCAGAATTGATTCAAACTCAGCGGATATTCCTGTGTTGCTTGAAGGAGATATAAACTAGATGAAGAATGAAATTGGCAAAAATGCTTTTAGAATTTGGGCACCAAGTGACAGTGTTTGGTCTGGGTGGGTAAAGCCTATAGCTTTTGTGATGAGTGATTTAGAAAATCAATGCAGCAGTATAACTGCACCACTCAAAATTCCGCAATTGCTCTATACAAATAATGAGGTGCAAGCAAACACGGCAATAATTGTTGATTTACACGGTAGATCAGCTATCGAAGAGGGCATTGCACTGGCACAACTTGGGTATCGCCCTATTCCTGTCTATAACGGAACTTGCCCGCCTTGTGGCAGTATTGCCCTAATAGAGAATAGAGGGATAATGAATGCGTTGGTTATGGGCGCAAAACTGCTAAAAAATATTGAGTTTTTAAATTTTGCTTCACCTGTTTTTTTACTTGACAGCAATCGTGTTTTTAGATGCAGAAAAAATTCACCTATATTCGACAACGGCTATGATATTTACGCACAAGACTTGCCGTCCGCTGACTTTTTTATTAAACAACAAATAAGCAAAATTATAATAAGATGCAACAACCATTTTATAAATGATGATATAAAAATTATTCTTTATAAGTATCAACAAAAAGGCATTAAAATTTACTCTTGTTGCGGCTATGAAAAAGAAAAAGAGGTTTTGATTAAGAAACCCCCTAGTCGTATTGTTAGGCATTTTAGTTAGCCTCCGCCATATCCGCCGCCTCTGCCACCTCCGTATCCGCTATATCCTCCTCCGCCGCCTCTATATCCACCACCATATCCGCCGCCATAACCACCCGTGCGTGAAGTCTTGCACGCTTTATTGGTTGTTGACCTAAACGAGCGACAAAAACTTCTTCCGATAAACAATCGTCTTCTAAACCTTGCTCTTCCATAATACATTCCAAAAGCCGAATGCTGTGCAAAATTAGGAAACCTTAAATGAAGTGCTTCAATTACTTTATCCGAAATTCCAAAAGCCGTTGCATATATCAAATAGTCTTCTAATTTTTCTAAATCATCAACTGTGCCATCTTTCAAAAATCTATCGCTTTTCAAAAACTCATAAAATGCTCGCCATTTAGCATACTCAATCACACCCCTTGGTGTCAAAAGAACAAATCCACGATAAAGCACTCTATTCAAAACAGCACTGACCAAAAACACAGCCCCTAAAATAAAAAATGCTCCATAAATATGTCCAATGTCAGTAAAAACTAAAATTATTCCCGCTAAAAATGCTAGGGCACTAAATGTACTGAACCCACCAATACAGCCTTTGCGACCCCGTTTGACCCTTTTATAGTCATGCTCTTGAAAAAAGCCGTCCGTCATACCAATATTTTTTACAAGCGCGTCAGTGTTTTGAACAAATGCGTCTGTGTTTGAAAAATCATAGGCAAGACTTGATTGGAGTTCGGTTAGGCTAATTCCGCCGCTTCTGTTTTCAGCGTGTCTAGAAATTAGGTTGTAAACCTGCAATTCATAAGGGCTTAGCTCGGGTCTAAGGTCTTGAGTTTGAGTTGGAATTTGTGCGATATTAATTTCATTTTCAGCTTCATTTTCGGTTGAATTATTAGTTGTATTGTTACTGGTGTTTTCAGTCGCATTAACACTTTTATCTATGCTTAGTATTCTTATGATAGTATTGACCGGACTAAACTCTAAACTTGTATTAATTCGCTCTAAAGCAATATATTGCTTTCTAGCCAGACTAAGTAGTGCCGCTGAAAATGCACCTTCTGCTTCGTCGCTTAGCTTATGCTTACAATGCACAAATGCCCCCGCAAATCTCAAATCTAATTGTGACGGGATTTGTTGATTCTGATGGAACGAAAAATCACCGCTTGGCATATCTAGCTTGTATTTTGATTTTGTATTTAGATAGCTTAAAATTACATATAAAAAAGTCAAAACAGCTATACTTAAACACACTATTAAAATGATTGTTTGTGTACTCATAAAAATATATTATACTAAAAATAAGAATTAAGCAACAAAAAAACAATGACAAATTTGTTTTTTTGCTTTATAATAAAAATATGATTAAATTCACAGGAAAAATAATTCAACTAGGCTTTGGTGCTGTGGGCAAAAGCTTTTTTGAGATTGCTCAAAAAGAAATTAGGTTTGATAAGTCTAAGTATTTTGTCATTTCAAAAAATGATGAGGAGTTTGTGTATTATAAAGAGCTTGGGGGAGTGGAAAATAATTTTATTCACAGGGAATTAAATAAAGAGAATTTTGAGAATTTTTTAGGAAAGTATTTAATTGAAGGAGATTTGCTTGTTGATTTTGCTGAGAGTGTTGGAACAAATGATTTGGTGGAGTTTTGTGCTAAGAAAAATTGTATGTACATAAATACCGGAAGCGGAGAGTGGACAAGCGATGGCTGGCCTAATGTGTTTATGCATGAAAATCGCTTGAGAAAAATTATTAAAGATATAAAATCAAAACCTGATACAAATAATTATCCTATTGTGTTGCAGCACGGAAACAACCCCGGACTAGTCTCGTATTTTGTTAAGGCTGGTATAAATTTCATAGTAAAAAAGCAGACAAAAGGAAAGCAAAAAAAGTTTTTTAAAGTGTTATTAAAGCAAAATAAATTTAATGAGGTTGCATATCATTTAGGACTTAAAACTATTCATATAAATGACATTGACTTACAAGAAATAGACATAGAATTTGATAAAGACAAGCTATATAATACATGGAGTACTGATGCGTTGTTTTTTGAGATGCTAAGTGAAGCGGCTTTTTGCTTGGGGGCAGATGAAGTGGTTAATAATAAAGGTGAAATTAAATTTTATAATAAGGAATCCGGGCAGGTTGAACTAAATAAAATCGCTTTAGAAACTATTTGCCGCACATATTATCCGGGTGGATTTTATGATGGCTATATTGTTCCGCATGATGAAATAATCTCGTTATCACGCTTTTTGGAGTTTAAAGGCGGGGATACATTAAGCCGGCCCAGTATAAGGTTTGTGTATTTGCCGTGTGCGTTAGCTGCTGATTATTTGTTAGAATCAAAAGTGGCGGATAAAGACGCTTACGAAGAAGATATAATAATTGTAAGAGGATATAAATATCCGAAGGATTATGAAGTAATTTATGATGAAATTATAGGCGGAACAGAATTTGTCGGAGCTTTATTGATAGGCGAAAAATTCAAGCCCATTTGGATAGGGAATAGGGTCTTACTAAAATTCATTGCCAAGAAATTTAGAAGTAAATATATGTATTGGCAAACCCCAACCATCACTCCTGTAGCAGCATCCGCCCTAGCCGCAACTTGCTGGGCAATAAAAAACAAAACAAAAGGCGGGATTTATCTTCCCGAGGACATTACTGACTATAAATTTATCTTAAAATTTGCAGAGAAATATATTTCGAAAACAATTTATTTTCAAAAATTCGGAAATATAACAGAAGTGTAATTGAGTTGTGTTTGGCTTTATAGCACTATGTGTGATGGTAATTTTGATGCACATAGCAGGCATGAGAGAGCGGATGAGGCAAAAACCTATGAGTGTTTGTCAAATGAGATGAAATTGAACAGCAGAGGTTTTAGGCAGACGACAAAGGGGAGGAGTTTGAGGCAACGATTGCCAAATCCACAACCGCCGAATGAGAGACATGAGATAGATAAAAATAATGCGTTTAGTTATAGCTTGCCGATATTGAGTAGGACAGTGGTTAATAGAGCAATAAGAGTTAAATTAAGGGACTGTGAACGAGAACTAATCGGCAATAATCAATTCAAAATTGATAAGCGAAGTGTAACACAAATGCAGGAAATAATCAAATGATTTCAAGTTAATTCTGAACCACTCTTATATGTTTAGATGATATTCGCAGGTATAATCGTCAAATGAGCCAAAGGCTTATTGAAACTTCTATAACTAACGCTTGACTCTCCTGTAAATTTGGATTATAATGGACACATTGTATGAAATGTAATGTTTTAATCATAGATGATGAGAAAGTACTGGCTGAGGCTACAAAAGAGTATTTTGAGGCATTTTCAGTAAGCAGTGCGGCGGTATACAGTATTAGCGAGGCGGCTAGATGGCTTAATGGCAATCAAGCCGATCTTTTGCTTTTGGATATAAATTTCGAAAATGAGAGCGGGCTTGATTTTTGCAAACAATTAAGAAAAACCAACAATGTCCCAATTATATTTATTAGCGCAAGACAATCTATTGATGATATATTAGTGGCGCTAAATATCGGGGGTGATGATTATATCACAAAGCCTTATGAGCTGAGCGTACTGTTGGCAAAAGTCAAAGCAAGGCTTTTAAGGCAGGAAAAATCCATTAGCAAAATTACTATTGGAAATCTAGAATTAGATTTCGAACAACGAAAAGCATATAAAAACGGTGAGGATTTAGAATTAAAAAATAAAGAGTTTTTACTTTTAAAATTTTTTATGCAGCATCCTAAACGCATTTTGGCTAAGGACGAAATTTTTAGTGCGGTTTGGGGTGATTCCTTTTTTTCTGACGGCACTTTAATGGTTCATGTTAGAAAATTGCGGGAAAAAATAGAAGAAGACCCGGACAATCCCGTTATATTGAAAACAGCACATAGGGCGGGATATATTTTTGAAAAGTAAATTACTCATAATCATTATAATTTTGACATTAGGCATCTTTTCTGCGATAGTTGCTATTTTGACGGGTCAAGAATTGCCTCAAGTAGATATGGTTGCACTCAATGAACTTCGTGTAGAGGTAGAAAACAATGCTGCTGATTTTTTAAGTCTGGGCATTGAGGATTTTGAAATAGTTATAATAAATTTTGATGGAGAAATATTATATTCTAGTCATCTTATCCAAGCAAAAGCCTATGAGCATTGGCTTAATTGGGCGATTCAAAACGATAAGATAATATTAGAATTCAGCGGGGGCAGAATTTTTGTCACCAGACCTGCAGATAGCAGCATCGCAATAACAATAACATTAATTGCGGTACTAACCGCTTTAATAATAGCGATTTATATTCTACACAGTATATATTATCACAGAACAATTTACAAACCTTTCAAAAATCTTAAAACCTTTGCAATTGAGTTTGCAAACGGCAACCTTGACAGTCCTTTATTGATGGATAAAAACAACATTTTTGGAGCATTCTCAGAAAGTTTTGATATTTTGCGGACTGAATTAAAAACCGCAAAAGAAAAAGAAGCGGCACTAGAAAGGAGCAAGAAGGAGCTGATAGCACAGCTTAGTCATGATATTAGGACGCCTCTGTCAAGCATTAAAGCGGTTATTGAATTATTGCTGCTTGATAAAGAATGCATAAAACTGACAGATAAATTGCCCGTTGTTTTGAGCAAGGCAAATGAAATAGACAGCCTTGTTGCAAATATGTTTAGCGTTGCCCTAGAGGATTTATCTGAATTGAAAGTTGCCTCTGTGGATATGTCCAGCAAGGATATAAAGAATCTTATAGTGTGTGCGGATTATTTAGGCAAGATCAAAAGTTTCAATTTACCGGATTGTTTAATATATGCTGATCAATTAAGACTAAGACAGATTTTCGGAAACATCATTAATAATTCATATAAGTATGCAAAGACTTCAATTGTTGTAAGCAGTGAATTGGCGGATAATTTTTTAGCAATAGAGTTTGCGGATGCCGGCAAGGGTGTAAAAGATGACGAATTGCCATTTATTATGGGCAAGTTTTATAGGGGTGAAGGTAACGAAGGTGAAGCGGGGGCAGGTTTGGGGCTGTATATTTGCAGCAACTTGCTAGAGAAAATGGGCGGTGCAATAGATTGTTATAATACCGGGAATGGTTTTGCAGTCAAAATATTTTTACTGTTAGCTTAATATCTTAATTTTATTTAAGATATTAATAAGGTTTAGATAAGGACATACGCAAATGTATCTTGTATAATAAGACAATAGCTATGAAGCTATTATCTTATTTTTTAGAGGTGAAAAACGATGTTATTAAAAACAAATAAACTATGTAAAACATTTTCTAGTGCGGGTGTGCAACAACATGTATTAAAAAATATTGACTTAGAAATTTTTGCAAAGGATTTTACAGTTATTATGGGGGCAAGCGGCGGAGGCAAATCTACTCTTTTATATGCATTGAGCGGGATGGATACTCCTACTTTGGGTGATGTTTATTTTGGTGAGGAAAATATTGCCAAATACAATCAAGATAAGCTTGCAATTTTTAGACGGGAACAGTGCGGTTTTGTATTCCAGCAAATTCATCTTATTGAAAGTATGAGCGTACTGGATAATGTGTTGATTGCAGGAATGTTGTTAAAGGTATCTAAAAAGGAATTACTAAAGAGGGCTAAGGCATTGTTGAAATCTATCGGCATTGATGAATCATTGTGGAAAAAGCTTCCCAATCAATTATCAGGCGGCGAAGCACAGCGAGTAGGAGTTGCAAGAGCCTCAATAAACAATCCGCAAATTTTATTTGCTGACGAGCCGACCGGTGCTTTAAATTCTGTCATGGCAACAGCTGTTTTGGACAGTCTTACACAAAGCAACAACAATGGGCAAAGTATTGTGATGGTTACGCATGATATAAATTCCGCATTAAGAGGTAACCGTATTTTGTATTTGAAGGACGGTAAAATTGAGGGCGAACTGAAACTGGATAAATATGAAATAGAAGACACAGACAGAAGAAAAAAAATAAAAGACTTTTTGTCGGTACAAGGTTGGTAAGGGGGTGGGGGAATCATGAAACTATTTTTAATTGCATGGTCAAATATTAAAAAGCGAAAATCAAGCGCAATAACACTTGTTATAATGACATTGCTTGCAACTATTATGCTTACGATAAGTCTCTCACTCATCACAGGTGTAGGATCATTGTTTGATGCAAGGGTGTATGAATTAAACGCCTCACACATTGCATTCACAATAGATTACAGAGGGTTTGATGATGATATGCTCACCAATGCAGAAGGATTGATAGAATATCAAATCCAAACCGGTCTAATTGGTGAAGTAAGATATGACCTTGACGGGCGAAGCATAAGGTCACCTTTTATTTTCACTGTTGACTATCAAAGCCAAAATCTAAACAGGATAGAAGTGCTAGATAGATTATCTGTTGCTCCTTCAAACCCAATTATCCTGCCGCTGTCATTTAGAATAAACGGTTTTAGTTCAGGTGATGTTTTTAATATTACCAGCGCAGGTATCCCGTACACATTCATAATCTACGGTTTTTTTGAAAGCATATTTTTTGGTTCTCCCGGCGGTTTAGCAATGGGTTTTGTTTCACAACAAACCTTTGATACATTCTTAGAAGACAGCAATCTATTTCCATCCAAAGTGATATCAATGCAATTTGAGACTATTGACTATGCACAAGATTATTTTTGGAATGAATTGTTGTCAGTTTATCTAGATACAGGAATACTGCTTTCGTCATATATTTTGTCAAATATTCGTCTAAATGCAACCATGTTCTCTTTCATCATGGCAGCCCTTATGAGTTTAATTGCCGTTATTACAGTAATAATCGCCCTCATCGTCGCAAGATTTAATATAATCAACAATATAGAGCAGGACATAAAAACACTGGGCGCATTAAAAGGAATAGGCTTTTCTAATAAACAAATCATCAATGCAATTATACTACAGTTTTTGCTAATCATAGCAATCGGCGCGATAATAGGAGTAATCATTTCAATTCCGCTTATGGGCGCAGTAGGAAACCTCACGGCTTCTACATCAGGTCTTTTATGGGCAGGTTTGTCAATGGTTGTTCCCAGTATAATTTCGGTCATAATAATTTTAGGGATAATAATTTTAACAACATTTTTAATAGCAAGAAGAACAAAAAAAATCACACCTATCAATGCTTTAAGAAGCGGACTTGATACTCACAACTTCAAAAAAAGTGCTGTCAAATTAGATACCGGCAAATTGCCACTTAATATAAGCATGGCTATAAAACAATTTAAGACCGGCTATAAAAGAAACATCGCTGCTTTTATCACGCTTATCCTTTTTGGATTTGTAATGGTTTTGGGCTTCACTATGCACTATAACTTTGTTGTAGATACTTCAGCTTATAGGCAAATGGTCGGTGCTGAACCAGCTCATGTTAGGATAGTGGCATTTGACGATGACATGGCGGTCAATAGGTTTGATGAGATTTTGGATTATGAAAATGTGAGAACTACGCTTAATTTCGGAATGTTTACGCTGATTAACAGCTGCGGTGCAAGACTTGGGTTTAATGTTTTTGAAGATATAGGGCGGCGGGAAGTGAATACAATCATAAGAGGACGGCATCCTCTTTTGTATAATGAAATTTCTATAGCGGCGGATATTGGAAATTTGTTAGGTGCTGGGCTAGGTGATACTTTGTCATTAACACACCCAAGCGGAGAAATAGCAAGTTTTATTATATCCGGAATTTTTCAAGGGTGGGGTTCGCATGGACATATGACGATTGCGGGGATTGAGAGGATGCAAGGACAAGGCGAGGTCGTTTTGAGGAATATGTATATATATTTGTATGATTATTCAAATGAAGCAATTATACAATTTATGAATGTACTGATTGCAGATTTTGGGCGCGGCATTATTGTACAAAATTATAGTGAGAGTTTTTATGATTTTTTAGCCGCTATGCAAACTCCTATCAATATTGCAATGATTTTCATATCGACTATTATAGTTGCTATTATTGCTTTGGTGCTGTTTTTGATGGTGAACACCATTATCAATCGCGGCAAGAAAGAGGCCGGAATACTAAAGGCGATGGGTTTTTCAAGCGGACAGTTAATACTGCAGATGCTGCTTAGTTTTATTCCGATTATATTAGGCGGAGTAATTTTGGGTGTATTGATAGGAGTGTTTACAACCAATCCCTTGTTGGGGATAATGTTTAGCGGAATAGGCATAGCTGAAGCCACATTTATAATCGTCCCGTGGCTAACTGTAGTAGGAGCGGTTGCATTAATTTTAACAAGCATAACTACCTTATTATTAATAAGTTTAAAATACAAACGCATCTGTGCAAGAGAGCTTATGGCTGAAGGATAAGTAAAATATCAAACAGATACTTCAGTATGCCAACAAATTGCAAGCAGTAGAATTTATAAGAAAAGCTGAATTTGCCTTGCTTGCCGCACAAAAAGAATGAAGAAAATCACACTTCATTCTTTTTATATTTATGGAATATGACGCATAAATAAAGTTTTATATTTTTAAGTTAAGATCTGATTTTTTCTGAAGGTAAACAACAAATTTCTGCAGGAGGAATAAAATCATAGATACAAAAGATTTAAATGTAAAGGAATGGCTTAATCAAACAAGACACTTTGATAAGCAAATTGAACTAATTAAGATACGGCAATCAAATTATAACAGTCATAAAAATCTCTTGGTGGATGTTACACTTGAGTTTACAGACAGCATCAATGCGTGCATGGAGATGATAGAACGGCGCATAGACGGACTTTTTTGTTTAAGAGGTCAAATTGAGCAGACAATTGCTCAAGTGACCTGTGTTACCAAGCGCATTACATTGGAAAGTTATTTTTTAAACGACAAATCAATCACTGAAATTGCTCAAGACGAATATTTTTCAAAGAGGCATATCGAACGGATTTTAGAAGAAGGTATCAAAGAAATTGAGATGATTCTATACAAAAAATAACAAAGTTAGGATGATGAAAAAATCACCTGACAATTGTTTGAAGTGCATTAAAACAATGATTTAACTATAAAATGTCGCTAGATGTCGCTAAATGTCGTCAAATGTCATTGATTGTTTATAGTAATGCATATGACAATATGCTAAAATATCCTGACAGGATTTAACAAATTTTGTCAGGATTTGCTATTTATTGATAAATATTGACGTTTTCTAACAAAAATTGAAATCTCCTGTATAAAAAACGGAGGAGAAATTTAGCATTATGACTAATCAAATGCAAAACAAGAACAGAAGCAAAACTTTGCGTATCTTGTCGCTAGGAGCTATGTTTATTATGATATTAGCTTTATCGGCAGGCGTTTTGTTTCTAAGGGTGGCGGATACGCCGATTGAAGAGGGGTACGCACAAACGATTGCACCATTAATGGAGGGGAGCTGGCAAGATGCAGGCAACTTTGATATAAACTGGGCTAGAACCAATCCTGAATTGCCGGGCGGCACGGCGGCAAATCCGTGGCTTATATCAACTCCGCAGCATATGGCGGGCATGGCAAACAGACTAAATGCAAATCAGCCTGCGGGAATAAGAAACCAACATTTCCGTGTAGCGGCGGATATTGATTTAGGCGCTCATGCGTGGATGCCGGTTACTACATTCTCAGGAGTATTTGACGGCGGAATGCATACAATTCATGTGCCGAACAATATCGGCAGGGGACTTTTTACTCATGTAACGGGTGCGGCTGCGGCTGTGCGCAATATTGTTTTGAGAGGTGATGTAGCAATCCGAATTGCCGGAACAACTGCACTCAACGGAGGTGCAGGCACTTTAATAGCTACACTAAACGGTGCAACAGTTGAAAATATAATAAACCATGTAAATTTGACAATCACTGTTGCCGGCAATAGGACACATGTGGGCGCTATTATCGGGACAGATGCTGCACAATCTCCTGCTAATGCTTTAATTAGAAACCTTATAAATTTTGGCAATATAACTCTAGGCGGGGCGACAACCGGTACAAATCCAAGAATGGAAGCGGCAGGTATTATGAGCAATGCATGGATGTCTATAAGAGCATACAATCTTGCTAATTATGGCAATATCCATTCAACTGTGGCAAACACTATAGCAATAGGCGGACTTGTTGCTCATTTATCAGGCTCCGGCGGCGGCGGTGTGCGAAATGTAACAAATAGTTATAATGTTGGAAATATTTCATCAAATACTCTGTTGTCTTCAGCGGCATGGCGAAACATTGGCGGCATAATGGGCGGTTGGACTCCAAATACAAATAATAGTGCAGGTTTTGTTGCGGACAATGTTTATAATTTAGGAAATGTAACCGGACCTGCAGGCAGGGCTATCCAATTATTCCGGGTTGAAGGAACAACAGGCACAGGCGGCAGAAATGTCCGCAATACATTTTCAACGGCAACTACTATTGCCGGAAAAAACACGGGCAGCACTATTACCCGTACAGGTCGCCATGGCACAATCAATGCAAACGGACAAATTTTAGGCTGGGTGTCGGGAACCAACCCTGCACCTTATGGCACGCCCGTTCCGTTAAACCTGACTGCTCAAATGCAAAATATTCAACAGTCATTCACAAGTGCTGCTGACATACAACATAGTGTGCGTTGGATTCCGTCAGTTGAAAATGCTAATATTCCGGTGCTTGAAATTGATAATATGCGGCTAAATCTTGCAAATGATTTATTTAGAGTAAGCGCAAATCCGCAACAGCTAAGAATGAACCACGGAAATAATGCAATCCCTGCACTTTCAAGTGAGCATTTAGAATATCTTGATTCAAGGGACATCAGATTTCTTGGTTGGGCTAATACACAGTTGCGTGCCAACACAGGAATAGTTGATTTTGCGCCGGGAGCAGTAATAAATATAGCAGAGCAAGATTATCAATTTAATCGTCTTTTTGCCGTGTATGAGTTTTCAATTGACCGAACCATTACGGTTCAACGCGGTGACGGAGTATTGTCAGCTATCAATGCGCAAAGTTCATTTACATCACACATCCGTCGTCCGGGTCAATTTTTGACACCGGCAGGCGCAAATGCATTGCCGCACCTGGCTCCGTTTGCATTTGTTCCGAGTGTGGCAAATTCAGGAGTACAGCACATCGGCTGGGCTGACAGCCTTACTGAAGCGCGCTTAGGTCAAGTCAATACGGACTGGCCGCTTAATCCTGCACTTCATGAGCAGCCTAGACTGTTTGAAAATACAAGGATATATGCAGTGTGGCAGCGGACAGATGAGGCCAGGCTAGAGCTTAGGTTTAGTTTTGATGCTTTGACAAGCACCAGTAATGTAGATGAAACATGGTTTAATGAAACATTTCCGACGATTGTACAAACTTTTACAACAGCACAGCATAGATTTGAATTGAGCAGTTTTGCGCCTGCGATTATTATTCCGTATCATGCTTTTGTTGGATGGGCAACTACGCTTGCAAGAGCGCAAGCAGGAGTGATAGACCATGCACCTAATGCGACAATTACGGTCCCGTATCCGCATAACCTAGCTGTTACACCTTTGTATGCGGTATTTGAACCCATTCGTCTGACCCTTTTTGTAAACAGTGTATTTAATATAGGTATCTCACCGACTCCGCAATTTTCATATGCATCACCCGTATCCAATCGAAGCGTTGCCGGAATACAAGTTGTATCCGGCGGAAATAATTTTGAGTTAATTTCAAATACAACTATGATTACTCACGGCGGCGCAACATTCTTATTTCATGGCTGGGCGAGGACTCTTGAACGAGCGATTCACGGCAGTGCGCCGTTGGTCGGTGCCGCGTATGTTGATTTTCTTGGTCCTGGCAATCCTACGACAGTAAATGTCAACAGAAATATTGAATTACATGCAGTATGGGAACTGCTTTCAGGTACGCCTTTGCCTCCTGTTGAAGGAATGCCGCCCATCGCGCCTCCTGTCGAGGGAATGAACAGACTGCCTGCACCGCAGAATGTTGACATAAATGTTGACGGCGATGATGATTATATTTTGTCGTGGGATTATGTTGATAATGCTATGGGTTTTAGGGTATATATCAATGGTCATCCGACTATTTTCTTCCCGAATGTCCCATATGCGGTAACTTCAATAAATCTATCTTTATTTTATTTTCCGTTGCCGCTTGGTGAGACTTCTTTTAATTATTCCATTCAAATCCGCGCCATTGGAAACAATGTAAATTATACACACTCATTATTAAGTGCAATAACTGTATTTACAGTCAACTATTCTAACTACAATCCGGGGGGAGAGTGTCTTCCTAATGTTGATGATGATGATGATTTATTTAATGATGATTGGAACGACGAGCAAGGAGAAACTCAACTTGATGTGCCTACTAATCTTAATATAAATAACGGTATCTTGACTTGGACAGGTGTTGCTGACTCAAATGGGTATCGTATTTATGCGGACGGTGCGTTTATGGGGCTTGTGTCTGGCACTAGTGTTGATTTAATGGATATAGGTTTAGCTGTCGGCACTCATTCTATTACGGTTAGGGCAAATGGCTCTGGAAATTTTATTACTTCTAATCACTCAGCACCGAAAAATTTTGAAGTAGATGAATCTTTGGTTTCATGGACTTTTATTTGGACAACTAATCAAGGAGGTTTCAGCGGTTCAGGAGGTGCAGGTAATGTATTGCCGGGAGATGAACCTTTAGAACCTGATAGACCCAATAATCCGCCTTTAATTGAAACAGGCGGGTCATGGACATGGAACGGATGGGAGATTGATACTGTCAACCGCAGGTTTGAGGGGATATTTACATGGATGCCTCCTCAAAATGGAGACACCGACCCTACACAGCTTTCGGCACCGAAAAATATGAGAATCTACAATGAAGACAACAAGTATATACTTTTATGGGATGAAGTTGATAATGCGCATCTCTACAGGATATATATAAACGGAGTTTTTTGGCACACAACAAGCAACACGGCGGTTTTCTTAGAAAATTTTCCGGAAGGTGAGTTTGAAATTCAAATCAGAGCGATGGCTCCGCTTGGAAATGAGTTTTTGGATTCAGATTTAAGTGAGAAATTGTTTATTAGGGTTTATATTGATGAAGATGATAAAGAATTAGTGATAATAGACGATGAGAACCCCGACATAATAAGAACTCCTCCTGATCTTCCTCCGTATGTAGAGTTGCCGACAGACATCACAGCACCGCCACCGCCGCCGCCACCTCCCGTCACGCATCCGGTTAGGCTTAGGATTCCTGCAAATGTCAGAGTAAATACCTATAACGGTGATTATGTGTTGATATGGGATGCGGTTGTTAATGCGCATAGTTATAGGATTTATATTAACGGAGTATTTTGGTATGCAACCACCAATATAGCAGTTATACTTAGAGATTTTCCGGAAGGTGAGTTTACTTTCAGAGTTAGGGCTATAGCTCATACTGGAACTCGGTTTCTTGATTCTGAGCTTAGTGTGCCGCTTATAATTAATGTAAGTAATGATGATGAAGACAAAGATATAGCAGTAATTGATCCAAATAATCCTGAGCATAAAATTCCGCCTCCGCCGCTTTGTCCTAGCATAAATTTGCCGCCGAATATGTCAACTCCGCAACCGCCTGTCGCATTTATTGGCGGCGGAAGGACTTTCACCGAATTCATGCGTGATTTATGGTATTGGTTTGTAATTGGATTAGCATTTTTGCTTGCGCTCACACTTATACTGATATTTTTTACGAAAAGAGGTTCGAGCAAAACCACTGTATTAGTCACGGGTCAAGGTGAAACAGTTAATGTTTTTGAAGAGATAGACCCAAAAGCGGACGCTAATGCATGTATTGCCGATTGCAGGGCTAAGTTGCAGTATGCTATTACATTGGTTACTGCACATGATGTTTCGCCGCTTAATACAGAAATTGAGCGATGTGCAAGAGTTTCAATTGAATCGGCAGGACAAGCTCTTGAAAAAGCAATAAATGCAGTTGCTGATTATAAAAAGAAATGCGGAAAGTAGGATAAATAATAAAACAGATAAAAAATAAAAAAACAACATAAATAACATACGGAGTAAAATATAAAATGAATGAAGCAATGAAAGAACAACTTCAAATAATAAAAAGTCCGGAGTACAAACGGCAAAAAAGCAAAACGCCCGAAGAGCAACGCTTAGCTGAAATTAGAGCACTAAAAAAAGAAAGGGCACACAATAACGCACGGATAAAGGCCGAGCTTGTAGCACTGGGAGAAATGCCGACTCGAAGAAAACCGCCAAAAAGACCGATAAAGGCGGAAGAAAAAATTGATAAGATTGAACGAGACATCAACGAAAAACTCACTCATATCATAGAAACCGTTGTACGAGACAATGAGAGTGACAACTTAAATCAGCTTGCAGACTTGCCCACTAAAGCTGATATTGCAAGTTTAGCTGCGGACAACGGTCAAATTGCACAGGTTGGCGCAAATATTGCTGATTTAAAAGATACGCTTAAAATCCTTCTTATGCAAATGTCAAAGCCGCCTAAAAATGATGATAACTTGTCAAAAACTGCAACTTTAGGCGAGGCGTATGTTACTGCTGCTACGGATAATCGCCTAGAGCGTGTTGGCACTGATATAGCTGATCTCAAAGAATCAATGCAAATGCTGATTTCACAAATATCAAAGCCAAATTATTTACATGATGAGAATTGTTCGGCAATAGACAAAACCAATTCTGCAATGGGCAATCGTCAAATTGAGCAATCAAGCACTAATACTGCTGATTTAAAAGACACGCTTGAATCACTTATACTGCAGATGAAAAATTTGTATTCTAGAAATGAGAATCAGCTAGTTTTAGGCAAGGTTGATTCGCCGGATAATAGTCAAATTGAGCGAGTCAGTGCTGATGTTGCAGGTCTTAAAGAATCTATACAAACGCTTATTTTGCAAATGTCAAAACCAAATTTCCGTGATGAAAGTCAATGTTGCAGCAAGTCTAATCATAATGAAATTATCGCGGCGTGTTATCATATGCGCACTCCGCATTGCGTACTTCAACATACGGTACAGTCACCGCATCCTCAAATTCCTTTTCATCATCTAAGAGGACAAATGGACAACGCTGAAATGGATAAAGTGCGTACGGAAATGTCTGATGTAAGAGATGCGGTTAATAGTTTAACTCATGCGTTTAGTTCATACAACATGGGCAAAATGCACAGTGCTGTGGATGCTCTTAAAGGAAACCCGCATTCGACGATGCATTATCAGCAGCAGGCTGCACCTGCGGCATACCAATCTCAATTCCAGCCAATACAACCGCAACCGTTATATTTTCAACCGCAAGCGGCATCTCAACCAATCATTGTCAACACGCCGCCGCAAACAGTACAACAACCGCAAACTCAACCCATAATAGTCGGCGGAGCATCGCCGCAAGCTTGTACTCAGCCACATGAGAATCATGTATCGCTAACCAATAATCATATGTATCCTCAAACGACTCAAGCGGCACAGCCTGAATATTCTCTAAGGTCGGCTTTCTATCAACCCAGAGCGGATATTATAGGCACAGTGCAGCCGCAGCCGCAATCGTCTTTTCAATCTGCCATCCATAACGGAACATCACCGTTAGGTCATGAAAATATCCAAGAGAATAATATTTCACAGATTAATCACGAGAGACTGCAACCTCAAGCGCAGCAAACTATAGAGAAACAAGATTCTTCAAATAAAGAATCTAGCGGACTTGCTGCAATGCTTGCCAAAATGTCTGCTACACTGGACGGATTAGCTGATGATATGAAATAAGAAAAAAGATATCATTTGTTTGACATCCAATTAATGCGTAAAAAAAAAGAGTAACTACTCAATAAGTAGTTACTCTTTTTTTATGTGATTACAAACAGCGTACTTTTAATATTCCTGCAACTTTTTTTAATTCCTTGCATTGACAATCTGCTTTGTTTATGTTGTCTGAGTCTAGTATAGCATAACCAAAATCACCTTTTTTGGCGGAGGCGAAATTACATACCTTGATACCTGCTTTTTCTGCTAAATTTTTGATGTCAAGGTCTCCTTTAAAGCAAACCGTCATCCTGGTGCAACCTGCTTTTGCACATCTCTCTAATGATAAAGCCGGATAGTTAACAGAATTTATTATATTACCGTTTTCCATAAAATCAATAATTTGAGCACCGCCCATTGATACGCAGTTGTCTTCAGCTTCAGGGGTTGATGCGCCCAGGTGGGGGATGGTGATGATGCCCGGGTGTTTAAGTACAGCGCCTACCGGAAAGTCTGTCACATAGCGACCTACTTTGCCTGAGTCTAGACCAGCAATGATAGCGTCGTTGTCTACTAATTCAGCTCTTGCTGCATTGATGATTTTTACGCCGTCTTTGCATTTTTTTAGTACCTCAGCATTAATCATTTTTTCAGTTTCACCCTTAATAAAAGGTAAATGCAGAGAAATGAAGTCGCTTTTTTCATATAGTTCGTCTAAAGTTTTAACAAGCGTTATGCATTTGCATAGTTTAGCTTGCTTTTCAGGTGTCATGCGCGGAGCATAAGCAAATACTTTCATGCCTAATGCCGCTGCTGCTTCGGCTGTCATCATACCAATAGCACCTAAGCCGATGATGCCGATATTTTTGCCTAAAATTTCGCCGCCTACAAAGTTGCCTTTTCCTTTTTCAACTTGTTGAGCTACGGTTGGTTCGCCTTCGGTTAAGCCTTGCACCCAATTGATGCCGTCAACGATTTTTCTGCCTGCCAAAAACAATGCGCATATGCATAATTCTTTAACCGCATTGGCATTTGCACCGGGAGTGTTGAAAACTACAACGCCTTTCTCAGCATAATCCTTTGACGGAATGTTGTTTGTTCCTGCCCCTGCTCTTGCTATGCACTGAACACTTTCAGGCAGTACATAAGGAGATTGCATGCTGAATGAACGCACAATGATAGCATCGGGAGTGTCGTGCGCATCGTGCAACTTATAGTTTGAACCGAAAACCTCGTCCGCTAATTTGCCTAATTTATTTAATTTTAATACATTTTTCATGATTAGCTGTTTTCCTTCTCAAATTTCTTCATGAACTCAATCAACGCTTTAACTCCTGCAACCGGCATTGCGTTGTAGATACTTGCTCTCATTCCGCCTACTAAGTTGTGTCCGGCTAATGTTACTAATCCTGCTTTTTTAGCTTCAGCCAAGAATTTAGCATCCATTTCTTTAGAAGGTGATACAAACGGTACATTCATCAGTGACCTATCTTCTTTAGCTACATTGTTAGCGAATAATTTAGAGTTGTCAATATGGTCGTAAAGCATTTTAGCTTTATCAATATTGATTTTTTCAATTGCTTTGACACCGCCGATTTCTTTAAGCCATCTAAAAATCTCCATAGAGAAATAAATTGAGAAAGTCGGAGGAGTATGGAATATACTTTTTGCGTCAGTATGTGATTTCCATTTAAGCATAGAAGGGCAAATTTTTTGCGACATTTCTAATAAGTCGTTGCGGATGATTAAAACAGTAGCTCCGCTGGGTCCGATATTTTTTTGTGCGCCGGCATAAATCATTCCATAGTCAGCGACATTGATTTCTTCAGATAAAATTGAAGATGACATATCATTGACAATAGGGACATTTCCAGACGAAGGAATATAATTAAATCTCGTTCCAACAATTGTGTTGTTGTGGCAAATATGCAAATAATCTGCATCAGGTCTGATGTCATTTTTAGTTATTTTAGGAATAAAGCTAAACGCTTTTTCTTTTGATGAAGCAATACATTTAGCATCAGTAAACTTGTCGGCTTCCTTAAACGCCTTCTCGGCCCAAATTCCAGTAACAACATAGTCAGCCTTGCCGTTTTTATAGATATTTAATGGGACCGATTCAAATTGAGTGGTTGCCCCGCCTTGAACAAAGGCAATCGAGTAGTTTGCCGGCACATTCATTAATTCACGAAGCAGTGCTTCTGCTTCGTCGTTGATTGCCTCATACTCTTTAGAGCGGTGGCTCATTTCCATGACACTCATGCCATTGTTTTCATAGTTGAGTAGCTTTGATTGCACTCTTTTTAGCACTTCTTCAGGAAGCGCCGGCGGACCTGCCGAAAAGTTGTAAACTCTCATTGTTTATTAAACCTCTTTTTATTTTTTTTGGTATTAACAGTAGTATACAATATGTATTTTTTATTTGCAAATGAAAAAGGGGTAAAAATCAAGTAAAAAGTAAAATTAGTATAGAGTGGCTTTTAGAAAGTATAACTAATTAGTTATCTTTTTCACACAATTCAGTGGATAAATATCTTTCTCCAGTATCGGGTAATATTACTACTATAATCTTATCTTTATTTTCATTCATCCGTCCTAATTTGACTGCCGCCCAAAGTGCTGCTCCTGATGAAATTCCGCAAAGTACCCCGTCAGTTTTTGCTAAACTTCTGGCGGTTTCAAATGCATTTTCTGTTTGAACTCTAATAATGCTGTCATATATTTTTGTGTTCAAGGTATTAGGAACAAAACCTGCACCTATACCTTGAATTTTATGAGACGCAGCTATTCCTCGCGATAGAACAGGACTATCAAATGGTTCAACCGCTACTATTTTAATTCCGATATTTTTTTGTTTCAAAAATTCTCCCACTCCGCTAATAGTTCCTCCCGTCCCCACTCCTGCCACAAAAATATCCATATTGCCGTCCGTGTCCTCCCAAATCTCCGTTGCAGTTGTCCGTTTATGAAAAGCGGGATTAGCCATATTGTCAAATTGTGACGGACTAAAAGAATTAGGTGTCTTTGCCACCAATTCCATCGCTCTTGCAATCGCTCCTTTCATTCCCAAAGCCCCTTCTGTCAAAACAAGCTTTGCTCCATAAGCTTTTAAAAGCATACGCCTTTCAATGCTCATAGTTTCGGGCATAGTTAAGACCACCTTATAACCCCTGCTTGCCCCGATTGCCGCCAATGCAATACCAGTATTGCCGCTAGTGGGCTCAATGAGCAAAGTATCCTTATTAATTAAACCCTGTTTTTCAGCGTCATCAAGCATGGCAAGTACAATCCTGTCCTTCACGCTTCCCATAGGATTCAATGCCTCTAATTTAGCAATTATCCTAGCCTTCAAGCCGTTTTGTTTATTAAAATTAACTAACTCCAGCATGGGAGTTTTGCCGATTAATTCAGATATTGATTTATGCACTTTTATCATACTAATATAATATTCTAAAAGCCTCATAAAAGATAACTATTTTTTAGATTGAAACACTAGAAAAAGCAGAAAATAAAAACAGAAAGATATGCATAAGTTTTTATGATTTGTCTAAACTATATTCTGTTTGTTCATTTAATAAAGTTGCATTATAAAATGGCAAAAATCAACTATTTTTTCATTAGCCTATAAATTTATTTGACAGCGTAGATTATTAGTGATAGATTATAATAGAAATAATGGAGCGGTTGTGGGTACCCCTCCAATTTAATCAAGCGGGCACCCCAAATCTTAACTTAATTGGTTAGGGTCTGGTAGTAGCCGCTGCAAACAAGTTCTTTTTGAAGTAGTTGCAAAAAGAGTGAGTGGCGAAATGGTGCTACTCATTCTTTTTTATGGAGGAAACAAAAATGATGAAAACAATTAAATTTGTTTGTATTGTAGTTGTGCTAGTGCTATCGGTGTTTGTGTTATTTGCCTGTGAGGGCGGACAGGTCGGCAGGTCTGCCTTTGATATTTGGCTTGAAGCTGGGAATGTTGGAACAGAGGCGGATTTTTTGCAGTGGTTGAGAGGTAGTGCTGGGCAGGATGGCGAAGATGGGAAAGATGGATTGTCTGCGTTTGAGATATGGTTAGCGGCTGGAAACATAGGTGATGAGGAATATTTTTTAGAGTGGCTACGCCGTCCTCCTGTGGTTATTTCCAATTTCACTCTTTCATTTAATGGGACTAATTTTGATTGCATAACTCTCCCCAAAGGCGCTCCCATTTGGCAACCTTCATCGCCCACAAGAATAAATTTTAAGTTTGACGGCTGGTATACAGATGGTGATTTTGAAATGCAAGTGATATTTCCTTTTGTTCTTGATGACGATACTGTGCTATATGCAAAATGGTCAGCCGGTATGGTTAGCGCAGGAAATTTTCATACTCTTAAAATAGATGCAGAGGGCAGTCTTTGGGCATGGGGTAGCAATAATGCTGGTCAAATAGGTGACGGCACTCAGGTTGCTCGTTATTTGCCTGTGCGTATAATGCGGTGCACTCTGTTTTTTCATGTAAGTGCAGGAAACCTTCACAGTCTTGCTATAGATACTTGCGGGAATCTTTGGGCATGGGGTTATAATGGCAATGGGAGGTTAGGTGACGGCACTCTTATAATGCGTCGCACACCTGTTAAAATAAAACAAGGAACACTATTCTCTCATGTTAGTGCAGGGGAGAATCACAGTGTTGCTATAGATAGGCAGGGCAATCTTTGGGCGTGGGGATCTAATAACTTTGGGGGATTAGGGGACGGGACTACAACAAATAGACATTATCCCATACGCATAATGAACGGCATAAGGATTTTTTATATTAGTGCAGGAAGTTGGCATAGTCTTGCTATAGATAATGATGGCAATCTTTGGGTATGGGGAGATAATAGGAATGGTCAATTAGGAGATGGGACTATGGAAGATAGACATTTGCCTGTGCGGATTGAATTTGAAAAATAGGGCAAGAATGGTCGTCATTGCGAGGGGATTGGATAGCAGTGGTTTTATGAGAAGTTTAGTCCCCGAAGCAATACTATAATGAATATAGCCCCGCTGTCCATCTGACCGGATTGCTTCGGGGACTTGGCTGAAAATATAGTAGTTGCTGCACAATCCCCTCGCAATGACTATATCCAACGCATCAAAATCCATTCAAACATTCCAGATCCACCGACACGGACAGCATTTTGCCGCCCCTACGATTTTGCACAATTAAATTAAAATCCAGCAACAATTTATAATTTACAATTCAAAGGAACTCATGAACAAAACATTACAACAAAATACACCTATTGTAAACGCATTAAACAACTTTAGAGAGGCGAGGGTTGTGCCTTTTGATGTGCCTGGGCATAAACGGGGCAAGGGCAATAATGCGCTGACTGAGTTTTTAGGCAAGCGTGCGGTTTCTATTGATGTAAACGGAATGCTGCCGCTTGATTATCTTAATAATCCGAGGGGGGTTATTAAAGAGGCTGAGGTTATTATGGCGGATGCTTTTTCTTCTAGCTGTGCGTTTTTATTGACGGGGGGAACATCTGCTGCTGTACAGGCTATGATAATGTCAACTGTTAAAAAAGGCGAGAAGATTATTATTAGTCGTGCTGTCCATGTAAGTGTAATAAATGCATTGATTTTGTGCGGTGCTATTCCTATTTATATTGATCCCGGGGTTAATAAGGATTATGGAATTCCCTTAGGCATGGGTTTAGAAAATGTAGAGCGCACGATGGAGGCGCATCCCGATGCAAAGGCTATTTTGTTCAACAATCCCAGTTATTATGGGGTTTGTAGTGATGTAAAGGGCATTGTTAAGCTGGCTAAAAAGTATAAAATGAAGGTACTTGTTGACGAGGCGCATGGTACGCATTTTAATTTTGGAAGCAATTTGCCTGTTAGCGGCATGAAAGCTGGGGCGGACATGGTGGCGATAAGTATGCATAAGAGCGGGCTTAGTTTGACGCAAAGTGCGGTGCTGGTGTGCGGCAAGGGGATAAATGCGGATTATGTCAGAAAGATTATAAACCTTACGCAGACTACTAGCGGTAATTATATGCTGCTGGCTAGTTTAGATTTATCTAGGAAAGAGCTTGCATTGAACGGGCGTGAGTTATTGAAAAAGACGCAAGAGCTTGTGGATTATGCTAAGGAAGAAATAAATGATATTGGTGATTATTATGCATTTGGGAGGGAATTGATTGACGGGGATAAGGTGTTTGATTTTGACCCTACAAAATTGAGTGTGCATACGCTTGATGTTGGTTTAGCGGGCATTGAGGTTTATGATATTTTGCGGGATGAATACAATATTCAGGTGGAGTTTGGAGACTTAGGAAACTTTTTAGCGTATGTGTCGCCTGTGGACAAGATGGCAGAGATTGAGCGGCTTGTGGGGGCATTAGAAGAGATTAGGCGGTTAGAGGGGAACACTAAAAGGGATATGATTGATATAGAGTATATTCATCCAGAAGTAGCGATTTCCCCCCAAGAAGCATTTAATGCTAAAAGTGTGGAGATGAAGTTAGAGGAGGCGGTGGGCAGGGTGTCAGCTGAATATGTAATGGCATATCCGCCGGGTATTCCATTATTGGCGCCGGGAGAGATAATCACAGAGCAAATCGTGAGGCATATTGGATATATGAAAGCAAAAGGCTGTTATTTGATGGGGTGCGAGGATAAAAAGATAAACTATATTTTTGTGGTGAAGTAATTTGGTGATTGGTGGGGTAAGGAATAGTAAGCAGGGTCTTGTCATCCTGAGCGAAGCACGAAGTGCATAGCCGAAGGATCTCACGCCATGAGTACAAGAAATAAGGTGAGGTTTTAAGAAGATGTTTCGGCTTCGCTTAGGCATGACGATAGTAATCTAGAAAAAACAAAGTTCACAGGGAGAAATGATGACAACTTTACAGTTTTTAAGTCTTAATCAAGTAGTGCCTGCTACTATACCTATAATAATTATGGTAGCTACAATCGGAAGTGCTGTTGTGCTTATGCTTGTTGCTGTTTGTATTCTTAACATAATGCGATGCATTAAGTCGCCTAATCCTAAATTTATGAATGCACATACAGCCCTAGCATTTTCAATATTTCAAATTCTATGGGTTGGAATTATAGTAGCTATTTTATATTCTGCATATGTCGGCAATGAAAGTGCAATATGGCTGTTTATGATTTTCTTAATTATGTCTGCAGCAGGATCGTTGTTGGTTGCTATCGGATACAATATTTTTAGAGTAACATTATTTAAGACAGAGATACATTGGAGAAACTACTTTGGAAAAAAGCGGATTTATAGTTATGATGATATTTCCGAATGTTATTTGAATACTAGAAATCGTGGTTCTGCCGTAGTGATATGTATGAAATTTAAGGATGGAAAGAAGGTGAAAATAGTAGCTACTACAAGGGTTTTTGTTGGTTTTGAGCAAAGAAAGATTGAGATAAATGATGAAAATTTACCTGATTTTTGGCGTGGAATGATTAAAAAATCAGTCAAGGACTATAAAAGGAAAGCCAGGGAGCGAAATAAGAAAAAGGATGAAACTCAAAACAGGAAAAACAGCATCTAAAATAGTTCGTACTTAAATTTATTATTAACTACATTACTACATGAAAGGAACCAAACACATGGAACAATGGTATCGTGAAAAATATTCGGACGGGGTTGAGTTTAATTTGCAGATTAAACGAAACATCGTGTCTATCAAAACAAAGGTTCAGCAAGTGGACATATTTGAAAGCGTTGAGTTTGGCAGGGTGCTGTGCCTTGATGGACAGCTTATGCATACAGAAAAGGATGAGTTTATTTATCATGAAATGATGGTGCATCCTGCGATGGCTACTAATCCTAATATCAAGGATGTGCTGGTTATTTCTATCGGCAATGGCGGCATTGTCAATGAGCTTATTAAATATAAGTCTATTGAAAGCATCACTGTTGTAGAGGATGACAAGGATTTGTTTAATTTGTTGAAAAAGCATATGCCTAAGACGGCAAAGTCACTGGTTGACCCTAGAGTAGAGGTTATCAATGCAGACGATATGCGTTTCACCAGAACCAAAAAAAATAAATATGATTTGATTATTTTGGATATTCCTGACCCGTTTGGAAAGGGTGAGAATCATTTTACTAAAGAGTTTTATGGGTCGTGTTATACGGCGCTTAAAGATGAGGGGATACTCATAAATCAGCATGAGAGTTGCTTTTATGAGGATGATATTCCTGCGTGTCAAAAGGCGCACAACAACAGCAAGAAAGTGTTTGATATCAGCATGGTTTTTCAGGCGAGTGTGCCAAGCTACCCGTCAGGGTATTGGCTGTTTGGTTTTTCGTCAAAGAAGTTTCATCCGATTGAAGCGATGGATAAGGTTGCGAAAGATGCGTGGGAGAGTTTGGAGTTGCCTAAGGTGGATTATTACAATCCTGATTTACACATCGGGGCGTTTTGCTTGCCTACTTATGTTAAGGCGGTGCTTAGGAAGAAGTAGAGGGAGTGCGGGTAATTTAGAATTATGAATTCAGAATTAAGGCGGGCTTGAGTGACTTGTGAGATAATTGTCATCCTGAGCGAAGCCGAAGGATCTAGCGGCAAGGCGAAAATTAAATTGGAGAAAGTGATGAAAGAAAAAACAGTTTATATTTTGTTGTCTACAGGACAAGAGTATAACAACAAGCGAAAGAAAAATTTATGTACTTTTTTGATTGTATGGGCGGCTTTGTTATTGGCATCAATCGTTGGGCTTATATTAGTAATTGTATTAGATGAAGGAAGAACAGCGATATTTACTATGATGGGTTTTAGCGGCTTTTTCTTGTTGTATTGTTTGTTTTGGCTTTTGGCAATTCGTAATGCAAGTATCTTTGAAAAGAAGGTTGATATGTGGCTTGAGGATACGGTAGAATTAGATGCGATTTCGCAATCTACAAATTATGAAACTTATACTAGTGGAGCAAGTAAATTTGATAAACGACCTACTATGCGTGTGTTTTTTGAATATGATGATAAAAAATATGTGAGAAACAGTAAAGAAGTTAGACCAGGACTTGTCGGCGATATTTTTCACAAGTATAATGACAGACCATTAAGAATTTTATATTCGCCAAAACACGACCAAGTGCTTATCTTCAAAAAGCAAAATCCCATAATCAGAGAGTATATATAAAGGAAAATTATACAATATGATGAACATTAAAAAAGATACATTTATTGCTTGCGATACGGAGTTTGATAAAGCCGATATAGTCATTTTGGGGGCTGGGTTTGATTCTACCACGACTTATCGACCTGGCACTAGGTTTGCTCCGTCTGCAATCCGTCGTGAGAGTTATGGGATTGAAACATATTCGCCGTATCAAGATAAGGATTTAGAGGACAAACAAGTGTGTGACGCAGGGGATTTAGAATTGCCCATTTCGGACACAAATCGTACGCTATGTGTGATAGAGGATGGGATAAAGAAGATATTGAATGCAAAAAAGTTTCCTGTTTTATTAGGCGGAGAGCATTTAGTGACGCTGGGTGCAGTGAGGGCGATGTTGCAAGAATATAAGGATATTGTGATTATTCATTTTGATGCCCATGCGGATTTAAGAGATGATTATTTTGGGGACAAGCTGTCGCATTCTACTGTAATGAGAAGATGTTATGAGGAATTAAATCTGGCGAACACAGTTCGCCCCTACGATGAACAGGCAGTAGGGGCGGGTTTTGCTCGTCCGCCCGCACTCAATGGCACTGTAGGGGCGTTCACCGAACGCCCGCTATCCCCGCTTATCCACCAATTCGGAATAAGAAGCGGCGAAAAAACAGAATTTGACTTCGCTAAAAAAAATACGCAAATGACAAAATTTAGCTTTGACGGACTTGACAAGATAAAGGGCAAAAAGGTATATTTATCAGTAGACATGGATGTTCTTGACCCAAGTGAGTTTCCGGGAACAGGCACCCCGGAAGCAGGCGGAGTTAAATTTATGGATTTACTAAAGGCTACTAAAACAGTGTTTGAAAATAATGAGGTGGTAGGTGTAGACATAGTAGAATTAAATCCTATGGTAGACAATAGCGGAATTAGCACAAGTTTAGCTTGCAAATACCTAAGAGAAGTGCTATTATTTATCTAAGAATAAAAATAGGCACAGGTATTAAATATAAGCAAAAACGGAGTTAATATATACCAAAGATATAATATCAATGCACATTGCTTTAAGAGGCAAGGCTGCTTTATGACTAGCCGCAAGCCTGTCAATGCTGTCATTACCGCCGCAAAAAATGTGCCTACGAATCTAAACAAAAACAAAAAATCCTCTAGGTGAATGCTATAATTTATTGCTCGCATCGCTAGCAAAAATACAATGTCAGATAATATCAAAGCCATAGCAAAAATTAAATTTGCTATCTTCAAGCCTTTTATTACTTTAGCTTTCATAATATATTATACTTGATTTTACGACAAAAAATTACAATATGTGAGTATAGAACTTTTAGCGAATGAGGATTTAGTTAGGTTATATAATTGAGACGGTTTATATTTCGCCTTACGGCTAGATCCTTCGCTACGCTCAGGATGACAAAAAAGTTGTAGCGAAACCTTTAAAAACCCACGAAAACTCCGTGTTTTCAGTACATTTTTAAAAGCAAAAATTATTCTATGGGGTAAGACCTATGCGAAAATCATTTCATAAAAAATTAATAATCCTTATGCTCACTCTAACCATGCTATTTGCTACAACCTTAACTCTCACCGCTTGCGACAACACTCTTTATCCTAATGATTTGCCAGTTGCCACTTGGATTTCTAATAACCCACATATTGAGTTTACAACAAACCCTAGAGGTATAGGAAATTTGGCTGATGCAGACGCGTTAATTTTGATTGATGGTGAGTGGATAGGGTTTTCAATAATATTTAGTATTTCTGGTTATTTTGGAATATATCCTCCTAGAGATGAATGGACAGCTTGTATAAATGGATTTTATAATCCACCGCATAATTATAGGTTATTATGGGGAACTGCTGATTTTCCGTCTCGCGCGATACACTTTAGTTGCAGTATAAGTGATGGGGAAATAGAACGCTTTACACAATTTACAGTTGTTGTTAATACTGAAACAGACGGATTATTCAATGGACGCCACCTTACAATTACATTTGTTAGAATCGATACATAAAAAACAAAAAAACTACACAATAGGAGAAATATACAAAAATGAAAAGAAAACTAATTGTGATAGCAGTAACAACGCTACTGACTATCAGCCTATTAGGGCTGTTTGCCTGTAATAGTAATGGCAGAGTGTATTGTCCAATAGATGGGCGGTATCCTTGTATTTGTGAACCATATACACCCAATGGAAACAATGGCAATGGCTCTACCAATGGAGTTGTAGATAGTGTCGCTGCGTTTAATCGCCCAAGTAGTGCTGTTCAAAATGGTGTCTATTTTATGACACGAGAGAATTTTGAGTCTTTTGTTAGATTTGAAGCTCTAGTAGAAGGACGCAATGAGATTTGGGTTAATTCAACTCTAAATAATGATGATGCTTTTGAGGAATTTAGAACAGATTTTTCTGCAATAATTCATGGCAATTTTATTATAAACAATGCTTTTTTTACTACCTATGCCGATGTGGATGAAGCCGTTGTATTTAGTCGCACAGGCAATTTTTATAATATATTACAGACAAGTTATTGGTTTGATAATTTTGACCTTACTTTTAGTGGGAATATTTTGGTTATAAGAGTTAGTGGTGATTGGTCAAATAATCCTGTATATTTGCAACTAGAACGCCATTCTACCTTAAACGCAGTAGATAGCATAGCCACGCAAGCATTTCCCCAACCATCTTTATCTTTTCTCATCTATACCACAGAAGATGCTGAGTGGCTTAGAAATCTCAATGGAATAGCGATGAGGAATTGGACACAGTACTTGCATTGGTATACACGAATTCCAAGGTGGAATCTTTTGCCACCTGTTGGGAATAGAGCATATATCAGACAACCAAGCTCACAAGAATTTGTGCCAATATCTATGCCGTCTAGGGCGATGACTACTGAGTGGGGCAATGCAGGTTTTTGGGGTTCGCTTGGACTTGCTCCTAACCATGTTGATTATCTAGGTTTTGAGGTTGGCATAAATCAATTAAGAATTGTTCATGTCGGTGGTTTTGGAATACTTCATAATTAAAAATAAACCAACAAGGACGGCTGATGATCGCCCCTGCAGGTGTCATTGCTTTGCCATTGCGCTACAATTTATATTACAAAAAAACTACACAATAGGAGAAATATACAAAAATGAAAAAAACTTTAATTATCGGGGCGGGCGGGGTTGCTTCTGTTGCGGCTCACAAATGTTGTCAAAACTATGAGGTGTTTGATGATATCATGATCGCCTCACGCACAAAATCAAAGTGCGATGCTATCAAAGCCGCCATTGAAAAACGCATGGGCAAAGACCTTAAAACTGCTATCTCTACCGCATCAGTCAATGCTGATAATGTGGCTGAATTAGTAAATCTTATCAAGTCGTACAAGCCCAATATCGTAATGAATTTGGCACTTCCGTATCAAGATTTGACCATCATGGAAGCCTGCTTACAAACAGGTGTCCCATACCTTGATACTGCCAACTATGAGCCGCTTGACACTGCTAAGTTTGAATACAAATGGCAGTGGGCTTTTGATGACCGTTATAAACAAGCGGGTAACACCGCTATCCTAGGCAGCGGCTTTGACCCCGGCGTTACTTCAGTTTGGACTGCATATGCTCAAAAGCATCATTTCAGCGAAATCCATTATATTGACATCCTTGACTGCAACGGCGGCGACCATGGCTATCCGTTTGCTACAAATTTTTCACCAGAAATCAATATTAGAGAGGTGGCAGCAAACGGCAGATATTACGAAAACGGAAAATGGATTGAAACAAAGCCTATGGAGATTAAACGAGAGCGTAACTTTAAGCATGTGGGACAAAAGGATATGTATTTGATGTACCATGAAGAGCTTGAGAGTATGGCAAAGCATATTCCACATTTGAAGCGTGCAAGATTTTTTATGACTTTCGGGCAAAGCTATTTGACACATTTAAAATGTTTAGAAAATGTAGGGATGACCAGCATTGAGCCTATTAAGTTCAACGGAGTAGATATTGTTCCTATTCAGTTTTTGGCTAAGGTGCTGCCTGACCCTGCGAGTTTAGGGTCTAGGACTAAGGGTAAAACGCATATCGGTGTGCTTTTTCAAGGCTTAGGCAAGGACGGCAAGCCAAAAAAATATTACATCTATAATGTATGCGACCATGAGGAGTGCTATAAAGAGGTGGGCAGCCAAGCGATTTCATATACAACCGGTGTGCCTGCGATGATTGGGGCGATGATGAATTTGAAGGGGATTTGGAATAAGCCAGGCGTTTGGAACATGGAGCAGCTTGACCCCGATGCCTTTATGGATGGACTTAATAAGTGGGGTTTGCCATGGGTAGAGGATTTTGAGCCTGAGTTGGTGGATTAGTTTCGTCTCGTAATTACGATGGTTTTTCTATATCGTCATGAAGCAATCCAAAAAAATAGGGCAAATAAACATTTGATAAATAATTTTTCAAGAAATAAACACAGAGAAAAAATGTGATAAATAGGGCAAAGATAGTAAAAAGGCATTAAAAAGGGTGAAAAAGTATAAAAAAAGAAAATTGTTCTCTGTGGATTGACCTAAAATTGACCTAAATTATTTTGTGTAAAAAAGCTCCCATTTTGAAGGAAAGGTAAGAGTTTAGTAGTGAGCTAAAAAATAACTCTATGAAAGTATAAGTTATCAGAAAAAACGACAAAAAAGCGTTTATAATTGCGATACATCTCACGCTATAATGAATGAGGTAGTAATCGCGAGTGCTGTTAGAAAACATAAGGAGGTTATTCATGTATAATCAAGCAATAGAAATAAGGGACACAATAGTACACGCCTTAAAGAAAGACGAAAGGATAGGGAATATAACCGCAGTCACGAGTGATGGTTTTTTAATTACGACTATAGATGTGGCAATCCAGCGTTAATGGAAATTGCCAATCGTTCAGAGTAGTTGTTATTCCCCACAAACTTGATTACAGTGTTTTTACTTAAAAGTTATTAAGCATACTACAGTATAACAAAAACCGTCGGTGAAAATCGGCGGTTTTTGTGTTCATTTTGAAGAAGAGTGAGATTTTTTTAAGTTTTAACGATTTCTGACTGGATTATCTGTTTGACAAAGTAGGTAATCTATTGAGCAGTTGAAAAAGTTTGCAAGTGCAATTAGTTTTTTATATGTTGGGATGCTGGAGTGGTTTTCACTCTCATAAAATTCGTAAAGTCTTTGTGTTATATTAGTCTCCTTGCTGACCGTAGCTTGAGTTAAACCTGTCTTGGCACGCAAGTCTTTTAGTCTTTTAACAAATTGAGATTTAGTCATATTAAAATATAGACAAAACTGCTCAAAAATATTCAAAATCTTTCCCGAAAGAATTTTCGGGAAATTAGCGTTATATGTTTGACATAAACAAAAATTATATGATATTATATATATATGGATTTAATTGCTTAGATTGAAACAAGCAGTTAAATTTGATGTTTGGTAGCGTTTAATGGCATGGGTGTTTTTGTTATTCAGTCTAAAATTGCTACTCTAATGAAATAATTGCGATTTTGGACTGCGAATAGTAGCCTTTTGTGCTATTAAAAAGTTAAAAATAGAGAGTTGCGTATTGTGAATTAATACAATACTATTTTGTATGTTTCTTAGGAATAAAATCCTATATAAAAAGGAGAATCCTTAATATGACAAAGAAAACATTTTTCACAAAATCATTAATTGCCATTGCGCTTGCACTAATACTTGTGCTTGGTGCGGGTTTTGATATGACAAGAGGTATTGTCGATGCTATCGAGGGGCGTGAAACGCCTATTGCAAACATTCAAGATGACAATCACGAGGTTGTGTCTATTCAAAATCTCTCAACTGATTTTGTGACGGTTAGACAAACCATAACGGTTATGACCACGGCTACAGGTCATGTAGATAGGTTAAATTATGTGCCGAGCGTTCCGATAAGAAATGCTTTAGTTCGGCTGGACGGTGTTCCTAGATGGACCAATTCTCAAGGTCAAATAACAGCCAATATTTCAAGAGAGTGGGTTGAGTTGCATGTTCAAGTGCAAGGTTTTAACCCGCATATTGAAGTTATTCAGGCATTTGAAGGAAACAGGACTATTAGGTTAAAAAAACCTAGTGATGATATAGAAATATATGCTGCTCTTTTAACTCATAATGGAGACACATCAAATTTATTATTGCAACAGTATTCTATTTTGGAGCATGAGGCATGGTTGGCAATATCGAATTTAGAAATCAGGGCTAATATACAGGCTTGTACTTATTATTTGTTTGCCAATGATGAGATAGTTGCATTAAGTTTTGATGGTACATTTCGCAGGGTTGATTGGTCTAGGTTCACGAATGAATTAAGTGTGGATGAAAACGATAATGTAAAAATAGATTTCTCTATTATGGTGGAATTTCAAGGCGTAAGATCTATTGCTGTTCCACTCATTATGCATATTCACAGGCTTGATCCTGACAATCTAGAGGATTTAATAAGGGAAGGTTTTGAAGATGATTTAGAGTTAAACCCTGAGTTTGGCGATGAAGATGACCCTATGGGCAGTGGTGGCGAGGTCAACTTTAGTATGCAAGCTGTTAGGGATGCTATATTGGCTTTTATAATTCCAGCGGCTACTGGTAATGATGCTTCTGTTCAGTTGGGACAAGGACCAGTTAGATTAACAATTACATTTAATGCTCGCAAGATGCAGTTAGGCATCATAATAGGATTTCAACACACTTTTGAACGAACACTTTATGACAGCGCATATAGTGTCCGGCATAACCAAAGAAATGAACATTTGCTTGAAAATGAGAGACTCGGTGAACTTGCGATGGCGGCAGAGCAGGAAAGACTTGATGCCATTGCGGAAGGTGCGCGATTGGAGCGGGATTTTAACAATGCAACTAGCAGTGAAGTTGAAGACCGAATTTTGAGAGAAATTGAAATGAATGAATTGCGGCAAGATATTGCTAGTCGTAATGCAGAGCAAAGAAGACATGATTTTATAGCAGATACTGAATACAACCCTAACTTTATTTATGCTACGAATTATGTTAATAATTTAATGCGTGAACATGAGCAAAGGGAATCAGAAAGAAGAACTAGAAGGAATCATGTTAGCAGACAAATAGAGCGAGAAGTGCAACAAGCAAGTCAAGCTCGCAATGTTAATATGAATGATATTGTGAATAGACTGAGCGGACTGGATCAACAGCTTAAAAAGTTAGACAGTACCTTAAAAGAATTAATGAGACCTGGGAATTCTTCGCAACATAAAGTTGGGTTGTCTCTAGATATAAAACTAATCGGGAAAATGACATTGTGTTTGCGGAATTTTGAGGTTGTGAAGGCTTCTGTTTATGGCGAGGCAATGGTGAAGGTTAGTTATACATTTCAAAAGGTTATTATGGCTGGACCTGTCCCTATCCCATTTTTTGTGAAACTTACTGTTGGAGTAGGTCTTAGAGTGGTGGTTTTTGATTATGATGCGAAAGAAGGTATGCCTCAGATTCATAGTTTTAGTGATTGGTTTGATAAGATGTTTCATTTTGCAATATTGCTTCATGTGAGAATTGATGCAGGGGTTGGTATCGCTGGGGTGATAAGTTTGGGCGGTTTTGGAACAGGTGACTTTGAGTTTTGGTTTCTTCATCCTGGGCGTTATGTTGATTGTATGATTAATGGTAAAGTTTTTGTTGATGGAAATTTTGGTATATTCAGTTGGGGCTTTGGGTTTAAGGCACAATTTTTGATTTGGTCATTTGAGAGAGTGCTTTTGGGTGGAGATATTTTAATGTATGGTTCATCCATGAGAGAACAAGCGGTAGCAGAACAGTTTAGCACTCAATTATTGTCACGCTCATTGACCTCTAATGCAATATCTAACAATCAAATGGGAGGAGTATTCCAATCTTCTACATCGCAAATTACACCAATAGGGAATGGTGACTATCTATTGACTTGGACAGCAGATGTTCCGTCAAGAGATGATTACAATAGAACCGCCTTGATGTATGCAGTATATTCTAACGGAGTGATTAGTGAGCCTAAAATACTGATGGATGATGGTTATGCTGATTTTGCTCACACAATTCATATTCAAGATGGACGGACATTCATTGCATGGCAAAGAACAATGGATACTATCAAATCAACTATGGGACCAGAGGACATATCTAATGCTTTGGATATTTTTGTTGCGGAATTTGATAAAAATACTGGAGAGTTTGTTAATGCTCAAAGAATTACAGATGATAACGCTACCAATTCTGATCCGCAATTTGTTATGAATGCTGGCGTTCCAACATTAACATGGAAATCAAGCGTGGGTGGTGATTTCTTAGGATTTGGTGGTACTACTCAAATTAGTAGTACCAGATTGACGGGAGGCACTTGGGGCGATAATCAAGTTTTGCACTCTTCCATAAATCCGATTTTTAACCATACAGCATCTATTATTAATGGGCAAATGGTTCTAGCTGTGGAAGAAGTAATAGGTGATGACATATTTAATTTTGAGACTGAGATAAATATTATTAGGGGTTCAAGTATTACTCAACTTACTATCAGTGAAGCACATAATCCAAACTTTATTTTAATGGACGGCTTGCCGGCGTTGTTGTTTAGTCAAGAAAACAATCTTATGTCAACTACAAATTTTGTTGATGTAAGACTAGAAATTGAGCAATTTGCAACTGACTTTAGAGTAAACAATTTTGGAGAATTCCCTACATTAATATATGAGCAACTTGATAGTGATAATTTAAGACAAGGACATATTGCGGTATATAGAGACGGACGATGGACAAGAGATATTGTCCTTACCGATGAGCAAAACCCTCAAGAGAGAATCTTTGGTACATTTGTCCATAACAATGGCGATACTGTTACATTTGTATATAATGTTGAAGATGAGTTTGGCAATGTTAGTTTGACAGTAGGTTCAAGAGAAATATTTGCAAGTGTGAATGTGGAAGCGTTTGCTCCGAATGGTATTACTTCAAATTCTTACAATTTGGTAAGATTGGTAGTGGAAAATACCGGTGCTACATTAGTTGATGCTTTAAGAATTAGTGTTTTGGGGCAAGAAATTTATATAAACAATTTTGAGCCTATGAGCATAGGACAAGTTAGAGAGCTTGATTTTGAGCTTTTTATGAATGGAGTAAATGGACAGAACATTCAAATGCATGTTGATATTTTAGGTTCTAGTGGGCAAACATTAGATACACAAATTGTAGAATTAACAACAAAACTTTCTAATATTGCTACAGAGTTTTCTATGCAAATTGTTAATGGCAAGCAAGTGTTTACAGTTAATCTTGTTAATAACGGTGAATTTACTACAGCAACTAGATTACACATATGGCTAAATGAAGAAATTTATAAAACAATAGATGTAGTTTTGGCTATAGGTGAAGAATGGTCGTTCTCGGTTAGTTTTGATGAAATAAGCATTTCTGATAGTGTGATATTCCTCATAGTGACTGAGTTTGAAGACATAAATCCTACAGATAAATTAGGTGTGTTTTTCTCTATTCAGGATGAAGCGATTGCACGACCTCCTTCTAATAATCCTTTTGGTGATTTACTAAATGATGCTAAGGGGGTGGCTTTCTAAGATAGTAATTAGATAGCTTGTTTTTTAGCAGGCTAAAGCCTTGTGGATTTATGCATCAAAAAAAAGTTTATAGACAAAAGTTCATATACTGGGGTTTTATTTTCATGTTTATTTGGACAATGCTTTTTACCGCATTGGCAGTTATTGGCACAGTTGTTTTTATAATAGACGGAGGTGCTGCTTGGGGAGGTATAGTCGCAGGCGGTGTTATGGGTGCGATAGGGTGGATACTGTTTGCTCCTATGCTTATACACCGCAATAAAATAGTAATTAAAAAAGACATAATATTTGCACATAAAATGCAAAAAAAAATTCTTGGAGTCATTTTGCAAATGTGGACAGATCCAATGACAAATGCACACCTTCCAAAATTTGCATGGCACGCTGCTGGAAGAATTGTAAGATTTAGTTGGATAAAGAGATGGCAAAAAATTGACTTATCCAAAGTTGTGCAAGTTAGAGAAATGGGTGTTGTTTTTGAAACACGGAATTTAGGTGTAACACATAATGTGCAAAATTTACGCGATGTTGAAATAGAATTTATGATGCTAAGAAATATAGATGGAAGCATTAATGTGTTAAATTTAACTGAATTCCGTGAAAGTCATTGTAGAGAAATTATTGAATATATTGAAGCTAGAGTGAACCAAAATTCTCATCTATTAGATGAAGCTAAATCTGTAAGTATCCCTAAGCCTAGCTTAAAGCAAACAAGGCGTCAAAAGAAAGAGAAAATACGGAAAATGAATGGAGAGAAAGAGATGCAAGTGAAAATTGAGGAGTCAAGACATGCTGGATTTAGTAGTCTTATACTTACAGATGCAGGACCGAACCAAAAAATCACTGCTAGAATTATACAAAGAGCTACGGGCAAAGATATTGATGAAATTGAAAAAATGATAGGCAAATTACCTTGTTTAGTTCTCTGTGGGGTCTCTAGAAATGAGGCAAAAACTCTTGCAGATGACTTAACAGCAAGTCATGTGAGGGTTAGCGTAAAAATTAGATAATTTGGTTGCAATAAAGCAATTAACAAGGAATGAAATGGAAAAAACCAAAAGAAAACTAACAAAAGTTCATATAATCATTATTGGTAGCGTGTCGGTTGCATTAGTTGCTGGGCTAATAATAGGGTTGGTTTTGGGTCTGCGTGAAACCCCTAGAACTACACAGGAATGGCTTAATGAGTTTAGAAACGCTATAGATAATTTTAATCTTGTGAATGAAGATGGAAGCAACTTAGAAAGGCGTTTTGAACGAAGAATAGAGATATTTGATAATGATGAGTTGATAGTTCAATTTCATCAATCAGTGGAAGTTGCGTATCAAGACGAAAAGCTAGTGGCAAGACTTAAAGTTACAGAAGAATATCCAACATTAAATACAAATGAGTTCAACATACGAGACGAATTTTATCTAATAGATAGTAGGATGTTTGCTTTAAGAGTAGACGGTGACTCGCAACAGATAACTCACTTTGAATCTTCTATGGAAATCTTTTTTGAATTAGTGGACAACAATATTGGCGGTCAGGGTTATGAATTTAATGAGAATAATTTTGACACTTTATATATAACACACAGTGATAATGCTCATAACATGACAGCTAATATTGCACAAGAGAGATTATCATATTTCTTTATAGGCAATTCAAACGCAGTTCAATTTAGTGATGTATCGCTAGAAATTTTCATTACAGATGATTTGAATTTGAAAAGTTTCACTTTAAGATACACAGACAGCAATGGACGAAATGTAATCATACAAATAAGAACTCTTGAGCCAAGAGAAATGATACTTGGCGATTGGGTTCAAAATTTCTTCAATAGTTAAACTTATAAATCCTAGTGGAGGTTAAACACCATGGATACAGTAAAAAACAACATAACCAAGAATGCAAAAAGCAAGACTAAGATTATTGCTTTTATGGTAGGGCTATTTTTCATACTAGGCCTTGCCGTGTCTTTTCCGTTTTTGTTTGGTTATAGTGCAGATGCATCTGTTTTATCAGATTTTAGAGATGGACGAGGTACGATAGATGATCCGTTTATCGTGTCTACTATACGAGAGTTTGAAACTATTAATTTTCACCTTAATAGACATTTTGCTTTAGGTGAGAATTTGGACTTTACTGGACATCGTTTAGCTCCGGTTGGAAACATGCAACAACCATTTAGTGGCACATTTGATGGTAGGCAACATTTAATTGAAGGTATTTACATGAATTTTCCCAACAGGGACAATGTGGGTCTATTTGGATTCCTGTTTGGAAATTCAGTTGTAGAGAATGTTCGCATTGAAAACTCAACATTTATAGGTAGAAATAATGTCGGCGGTATTGCTGGAGCATCAGCCGGAAGGATTAGCGGAAGTTTTGTAGATGCAAATATTATAGGAATCGATGCTGTGGGAGGCATAACGGGGAACAATACTGGTCCAATTGATACATCGGTTAATGTTGGTGAGGTAACTGCAAGAAATCATTTTGCAGGCGGAATTACTGGTAAAAATTTTGGAAGCATTATAAATTCATATAATAGAGGCGTTATAACAGCGGATATTTATGTAGGAGGAATCGCAGGTGTCAATGACGGTATCAACGAAAATGCAATAATAGAGAATACATTTAATGTAGGTGTTACAGATGGCAGAATCAGAGGTAATATTGCAGGAGATAATCGTCAAGGATTGGTAAGGCGTGGAAGATGGATTGATTCTAATTCCGTGCGTGATTCCTCTGCTTTTGATACAGGAATCACTGTTGATACGATTGCGCGACCGGCTATTGAGTTTAGGTCAAGGATAGCGTTTAACGATTTTGCAAATTTTGATGATGTTTTCAAATTCTTACCGAATGGAACACATCCCATTTTGCGTGCGGAATATGTTCAAGTTCAAAGGATAGGTTTTAATGTTGGTGAACATATAAGACTAATGCCTGGAAATTATATTGAGTTAAGACCATTTGTGATTCCGTCACATGCAACAGTAAGAGATGTTTATGTTCAACTGCCGCTAAACTCAGACTTAACTTTGATTAACGGAGTTTTATATGCTTGTGATTTTGCAGATGTTGGTCAAGCTGTAAACATTATGGGTGAAGCTGACGGTGTGACTGGTGTGTTACGAGTAGAGATAATTCGCAGACCGGTAGAACAGGTTATCTTAGCTTCTGCCGATAACCGTAATACCGTCACGAGAGGCGGGTCATTACAGTTTGCCACACAAGTGCTGCCGTTAAATGCGACTGTAAGAGATGTAAGATATACTGTTTCAAATTCGTTTGCAGATATAGACTTCAATGGACTCATGACTGTTTTTGATGATGCTCCATACGGACTTGAGATTGAGGTTAGAGCAGCGGCATTTGATAACATCTCTATAGCGGATTCTTTTACTGTTACGGTTGTTCAGGCTCATGTTTATTCTGTTGAGATAACAAACAGCGTTTTAGAGTTTACTACAGCGCAATCATTGACTTTAACAGGTTTGGCTATAACTGAACGCGGGGAAAGGACAGATGTTTCGTTTGAAATTATTGAGAATTACACAACTGCTTATGGAGCAAATATAGCTGGTGGCAATCTGCTTTCTGCAAACGGAGTAGGGATAATAACTATAGAGCCGTCGTATTTAGGTGTGCCTGGAACACGGATGATATTCACAGTTTTACACCACCCTGTTGAGTCGGTTAGATTTCTCAATTACAATAGATTTGTAGTAACGGACTTTTTACCTCTTGCGGCACAAGCAATTCCAAATTATGCTACGAATACGGAGGTTCGATTTAGTATTTATGGCGAGAATAATGTTGGTGCGACTCTTGATGAGAGCAATATTTTGCGGTCTACCTCTATTGGCACAGTAACAATTCGGGCTGAGGCAGACGGAGCATATGCTCTCATGACTGTTTTTATTGAAAGTGCTGATTCTGCTGTGGAAGTGACAAACATAACACTGGCGGAGGATTCATTTGTAATAACAGGAAGTCTCGTATTGAATCCTAGATTATTACCCGAAGGTGCAATGGCAGGTGTTATTTTTGAGATTTTCGATGATGGTGGCACAGGTGCAAGTTTAATAAATGGAATTTTAAGGGCTAGTCGTGTTGGAACAATTACATTGACTGCAAGTACTGCAAATTTTTCAAGAGACGACTTAATCGTTGAAGCATTGCCGGAGCGAGTAACGAACATATTTTTTGACACAGAAACATCCTTTAGTGTTGCGTTTAGTTTGCCATTGAGGGCTACAGTATGGCCGACAAATGCAACAGATTCTGATATAAGATTTTCTATTGTATATTCAGAAACAACGGCAACGGGAGTAACTATTATAAACAATGTTTTGAGAGCTACAGGTGTCGGGGTTGTTGTAGTAAGGGCGATTGCTGATGGTTTTCCTGCTGAGCTAGAAATAGATGTTCTTCCGGACCCAGTAGTGCGTATTGATTTTCTATCTGATAGGAGTTTTAAATACACGCAGGTTTTGTATTTAAGAGCGAATGCAATGTTACACTCGGGAAATATCTTCTCTGGAATAATTTCATTTGAAATCAACCCTGATTATCAGCTCACCAATGCAAAAGGAGTTCGAATAACTAATAATCGTCTATATGCTGACGGATATGGTATGATTACTATTACGATAAGAGCTGGAGCATTTACTGCAAATATTAGTATTACAGTGAAACTAGAACCTGTAGTGGATATATTCTACAATTTAAGTAATGATTATTTTTGGACAGATGGGATTGAAAGTTCTATTTTCTTATCTCCTTATGTTACTCCAAATAATGCAACACGACAGGATATTGTTATAACGGTAATTTCAGGGGGTACTGAAACTGGATTGATAATTGACGACAACATTGCCACAAATAAATCAAGACATTATTATGGTAGCTCAGGTTTTGGTTTAAGAATTACAGCACGCTTACCTGGAGTTGTAAAGTTGCGCATAGCATCTATAGATTCTAATGAGTTGATTTTCAGATATCTTACTTTCACAGTATTAGAAGTTTATGTTGAAGAAGTTCATTTTACTTTTGCAAATAGGGACATTTATCCTGAAAGGGGACCTGAGGATATAGCTTTTGATATGTTTGGCGAAAGAGAAACTATACAATATACAAAAAATGTCATTGGTCGTTATTATTATTTTGAGAATGTTGCTGTTCGTAAGGGAGATTTGGCTAATGGACAACCAACAGAGGGTAGTGTTCTTAGATTTAGAAATTTTGCGTTTACTACGGATCGTAATGCAGAACCAACTTTTGCAAACAATAATAAACGATTATATTATTACACAGAATATGATCGTTTGAACAATGGAGAGAGAAGATTGTTGTTGGGTTATAATGAAAATAATGTATTTATCAGTGGCAACCAGCGCTTGAGAATTGATGTGTTGCCGTTTGGAGGGACAATTACAATAGAAGCAGAAGCTTGGTATGGTTCTATTTGGATTGTTGCTGTTTCAAACCATGGTGCAAATGGAAATGATGTTGTTTCAAAGCCAGTTCGAATAACAGTATATCCCACTAATATTGATGATGTGAAAAGCATGAGAATTAGTTCAGAGGGGCTTGTTGAAACTGCGTCAGGAACTGCTAAAATGACTGATATGATTGGGTATGAAGTGCGAGTTAATGCTCCGCGTCCAACTGGCGGTAGTCATATGAGTTTTAATAGAACAATTGAAACTGAAACAGCTAGATTAGCGCTAAGGCTATATAGAAATTTTATTACTAGATTTGATGTTACGGTCTATATTTTATTTGGTTCTTTAGATAATCCTGAGAATATTTTTAGGCATCGTATACCATACCACGATCCATATAGTGATTTCACAGGAATTTCGTTGGTTCCTATACAACAATTAGAGCGTCACTTAGAATGGCAGTCAAATCAAGGCTGGCGTCGAGAGGGGGCAGGTCCTTCATATGAAGAAGACCATAATGCAATTGTGTTCTTTGATCTTAATAGAGGATCACAGTCTATCGAATTTAATATGAGCATGAATCTTAATTATAATGTGAGGTTTTTATATTTATTTGGTAGCAACGATCAAACAGTTATGCATACTAATCTTGATTTTACTTTTGATGCGATTCCGTACCCTAATGATGCGAATAATTTAGGACCAAGAACAAATTATACTGAAGTAGTATTGGATGGTATTAGGTTTAGGGCACATGATGGGGTTGTTAATGATGATGCGATTCATAATGGCGAAACAAGACTTAACAGGCTTTCAATAGATGCAAATGATGCACTGTATTTTGTTCAAAATGTTGATAGAATGCCACCCAACAATGTGACTGTGACAACAATAAGAAACTCATATTTAAGGGGCGGGAATGGATTTGAGCAAGAACGACAGGGTGTTATGATAGCGAGAGGAGTTGTTGGATTTAGTCAGGGTATTGAAATGAATGGAGCTAATCGTGATAATATTAGTACTGGAAATAATCATGGTATTAATGCAAGAGCAGGAAGGGGTGTATCGGGAACAAGCGGAAATATGTTGATTTTGTTTGGTGGAGGGTTAAATGGAGGACCTGGTGGTGCTGGCAATCCTGGTGGTGCTGGTGGGCACGGTCAAGATGGCTTGAATGGAGGTAACGGTGGTTTTGGAATAAGGGTTAATCAGGCAAATGTAAATATTAATGTTTTAAAGAACGCATATTTGCGACTCAATGGTGGCGATGGGGGTCATGCTCAACATGGTGGTAATGGTGGCAGAGGTCAAATGGGTGGACATGGCGGTGTTGGCGGAGAAGGCGGCATGAGATTTGTAGGTGTTGGCAATCAAGGTGGTACTGGTGGTAGAGGTGGTGACGGTGGTAGAGGTGGTGACGGTGGTCGGGCTGGACACGGAGGCAGCTCCGGTGGGCGTGGGCTAGCTATTAGTGCAAGTGTGCTACGCAATATGTTATATAGACCTCATGATGGTCGTGACGGCTATATAGGTAATGCCGGTACTCCTGGTCAAGGTGCAGCTGGCGGCAATGGTGCCGCAGGCGGTAGAGGTGGATTGAACAGTGCGGTCTTTGTTGTCTGGAGAAGTTCCTCTGGCTCTGATGGAGATCCTGGTGGACAAGGTAATCGTGGTGCTGAAGCAGTTCCTGGTTGTGTTCGTATCAATATATAAGATATAAATAAGGAGTACATTATTTATGAAAAAGAAGATAACAATTTTAACAATAGCAATTTGCTTATCAATATCAATCTTGATGCTTACAGCATGTTTTGATGATAGGACGACTTTTGACACCCCAACGGATGCAACGATAACGGTGACGCATAACACTATAACGGTCACAAATGTAAGAGGTGTACAAGGAGCAGGCATTGCAGAATTTAGCTTAGACGGTAATGCTTGGCAGTTGGCAAACACTTTTTCCAATCTTATACCCAATACGCTATATAGAGTTCACATAAGGCAACCGGAAGATGAACGCAATCATGCCAGCGGTGTTTTGATTCGAGAAGTTACTACATTGCGACAAAACCAAGATATGCCTAATGTTAACTATACACAAAGTAATCGTACAATAACGCTTACAGGTGCTACCAGTGCGATGGAAGTTGCATTTGACGGAGAAACTTTTGGTAGTGAAACAACACATACATTTACAGTTGCTGATAACGGAGAAAGAATAATCAGAGTGAGGTATCGTCAAACAGAGCAAGCAAATGCGAGTGAAGCACAAGAGATAAGTGTTAGGATAAGTAATTTTTACGGCGGACGAGGTACGGCGCAAGACCCTTTTAGAATAAGAACCTTTGAAAATTTTCAAGCCATATCAGGGTTTGCTTACTTTGAACTGATTGATGATATTCAATTTCCGAGTGAAGCAGTATCACCTATAAATGTGTCAAATGTCCGCAGAATAGACGGCAATGGTTTTTCTATACTAGAGCCGATTTTATACAATTCATTGTTTTTAGGAACATCAACAGCTCCGGATTTATCTAATCTTAATATAATAGATGCTGTTTTGACAATGCGTAATGTGTTTCCAAGCAATCTATCTGCAGGTAATGGCAGTGTTATTGCAGGTGTCTTTAATAATAGTGCTATCTCAAATGTTCACATATCGGCAAATATAGATATTGAGATAGAATCAACAATAGCCACGCAAGCCGGATATGCTTTTGCTTTTGGAGCTATTGCCGGATCTATGAACAATGGTCATATTGTTGATTCTTCGGCGGATATTACTTTGTCATTTAGTCATAATGCTGTTTCTAGCGGTCAAACTGCAATCGGCGGATTGCTGGGGCGAGGGATTAATACGACAATAGAAAACTCACATACTAATATTGATTTTGATTTGAGTGATATTAGACGCGGTGCTGTAGGCGGGCTTGTAGGTGGTATTGAAGCCAGCGGAGGAACTCCGTCGTCTATAAGTATTGAAAACTCCTTTGCATTAGGTGCAATTATTGTTCGTGGTGAGGGCGTAACGGCTACTGATACAGTTCATGTCGGCGGCTTAGTAGGGCTAACCGGCGAAGCAATCACAAACTCATATTCCAGCGTTGATTTGGGTGTAAGTATTGTTAATCAAAACTTGTTGTTAGGCGGGATAGCGGGCAGATCGTTGACTAATAGCAATCCTGCGATGGAAAATGTTTTTTTTGCAGGTAATATTGCTGTTAGTTCTCAGTTGGATAGTGCGTTTACTGTATGGCAAAACAGTATGGTTGCTCAGGTGATACGGGATGTAGTGAATGGCTTTCACATTGATACTCTTAGCGGTGTAGAGGCACAGCACTCAACAGCCATATCAGAAGCGGATTTGCATTCAATAATATGGCAAAGGGCTAATCTTAATTTTGACGAAGAAATTTGGCAATTATCAGACGGGCAATTGCCGATACTTAGATAAAAGGAATTATAATGGAAAAACTAAAGCAAAAAAAGATAGTGTTACGAGTAACATTTTGCATGACATTAGTGTTGTTAATGGCAGTGTCTTTTTTGTTGCTTTTTTCAAATACCAACGAGGTTAATGCAATAAGCGGCGGTGATGGAACTGTCAGCACCCCTTATGAGATTAGTACTGCTAGTGATTTAATCGGCATATCAGAAGATGTCAACAATGGTCTTTTTAATGGTTACTTTGGTGTACATTTTATTTTAACAGGCGACATTAATCTTAATGATGTTCCTTGGATGCCAATCGGCACTAATCAGAATCCGTTTCGAGGAACACTTAACGGTAATGGATATTCAATAATCGGATTATTCATTGATGACTCTAGCTTAGATAGAGTGGGTTTGTTTGGTTTTATTGACCATAATGCGACTATTCGCAACCTTACAATAGCAGGGAGTGTGCGCGGAAACAATTTTTCGGCAGGACTTGTCGGGTCTAATGCGGGACTTATAGAAAATGTTACAAACCAAGTAACTGTTTCAGCTATTGACGATGCTTCACAAATTGGCGGACTTGCGGGATATAATAGCGGTACGATTACTAACTCTAGTAACCATGCTAATATTGAGTCTAATTTTGTACATTTTATTGGTGGAATAGCGGGAAGTAATTCCGGTACAATTCAAAATTCATATAACATCGGAAATGTAACAACTATTAATTCTATCATAGGCGGCATTGCAGGTACAAACACAATAGGTGGAGAAATTAGTGCTGCTTTCAACACAGGAACAATTACAGGTAATACAGTTGTTGGCGGTATAGTAGGAAACAATAGAGCCTTAATTAGTAATGCTTACAATAGAGGTTTTATTGATTCTGAAAATGGTACAGCAGGAGGAATCGCAGGAAATAATGAGACTGTTGGGAGCATAGAATTTGTATATAGTGCATCAAACATATTGGGACGCTTCAATATAGCGGCTATAGCGGGTCTTAATCATGGAATAGTTTCGCGAGCTTTTTTTGATAGAGATTTGTTTAACGGTGAACTTGCCAATGCTGGTGTTGTGTTGGAATCTCTTTCTTTAACAACACTACAGATGGTTCATTCCGATACGCTGACAAATATAACAAAGTTAGGGTTAATAACAAATCAAAATGAGGGAGTTTGGACAAAAAGGGCTTATAATGCTTCACATGCTTTTTATCCCGAGTTAAGAATTTTTTATGAAAATAACATTGAAAATTCTCGTATAAGTGTTAGTGTTGAAAGAATGGAGTTGGAATACGAAGACCTAACTCTAAGTATTACCTCTGTTACATACAACGGACAAGCCCATGAGCCGGATGTATATTTTGGTGAACTTCAGTTATTGAAAGATTTAGATTTTACAGTAGCTTTTTCAGATAATGTATCAGCAGGTCAAGCGACAGCTGCGATTACGCTTATTAACCGCTTTAGAGGAATAGTCGTATTAAACTTTACCATAGAGAGAGCGGTACTAACTATAGACTTTGATAGTCTGAATTTTGTCTATAACGGAGCATTACAGCACCCGATAGTCAACAGTGTGATGGGGAATATCAAAGGCGAAACAATAACATTTACTTATCTGCATACAAATCCAATCAATGCAGGAACACATCAGGTTGAAGTCGTACTAGCTAATGATGCAATAAATCAAAATTATTATTTGGCTGAAACTATAATAACTTTTGAAATAGCCAAAGCAACTCTTTCAATTGAATGGGCTGCTACTAATTTTGTTTATAACGGACAAGTGCAGCGGCCGGAAATAGCAAGTGTTATAGGTATCATTAATAATGAAGATGTCACTTTTGGTTTTACATTTACAGGAGACGGCATTAGAGCAGGAAACCACAGCATAACAGCATACTTAGAAGAAACGGCAATAAATGCAAACTATGTTTTGGAGCCTAACACAAGAGAGTTTCAAATACTTCAAAGGGCGATAACCATTGTTTGGGATACAGCAAGGCTGTATTACAACGGCATGGCACAAAGACCGTTTGCTACAATAACCGGCGGAGTAATAGAGGGCGATCAATTAACTTTAGTGTACAGCGGCTATGAGAACAATATTAACGCAAATGAAACAGACGGTCATTATGTTTTTCTAACATTACTTAACAGTGGAGATAATCTAAATTACTTTTTAGAGATTACACACAATTACTTGATTCACCGCGCGCCTATAACAATCCAATGGTGGGAGACACCGCTTACATTTACAGGACATCCACAGCATCCTGGCTTTTTTGTATCAAGTGGCAGAATTGGTAATGAGGAAATATTGTTTGATATATCTGACTTTTCAAACAACATTAACGCAAGCAGCGGCGGAGCTTATCAAATAACAGTCAGTCTAATGGATAATGCGATAAACGCAAACTATGTTTTTGTACCGCAAACAAAAACATATGACATAGGCAGAGCTATATTTGATGTAAGGACAGTTGAGTTTAGAGATACAACATTTAACCATAACGGCTTACCAAGAAAAATATTTATATCAAGCAGTCTGCCTATAGGCGTCAGTGTTGTATATGAAAATAACGCACGGATAGAAGTCGGAGCACATACAGTTACTGCAAGATTTACTGTTAATTTATCAAATTATTTTCCGCTAGGAGTTAATTTTGTAACTGCAACATTGTTTATTGCAAATACGAGCTTTGAGTTTTCTGACGGCACAAGATATGTAGAGTTAGTAGACGATGTAACATTCGGAACAGTAATTGATTTAGATACACTTAATGATAATTCGCATTTTAGAACAAGCGGAAAATCAATACTGCATTCTTATGAATTAATTCAAGTAGCTCAAGTCTTTAGCGGAGAGAAAGCTATTAGAGTTAGTTTAAGCTCACGACAGCTAAATCGAAACGGTTTAATAGTCTTATATAGGAATGCAAGCGGTGATATAGTTGAGGCTGACTTTGAAATAGTAAACGGTCAAGTTGTATTTTCTGCTACAGACTTAACCGATTTTGCAATTTTGGCTTACAGGCAGCTTGCATGGATTTGGATTACAGCTATTATTGTTGTTGCTCTGGCATTGCTTGCAGCAGCTGCATTTGTGCTTATTAAAAAGCGCGAAAAGGTGTTTGCAATATTTGGAAGTAAAAAACCCGTGACTGTATTGCCGAAAACGTCTGAATGTGCTTCAGATGTTGGTGATGCGGATGACAAAGCTAACACAAACGATTCCGTCGTTGCAGAGGAGTTTTCGCTTGATGTTTTAATGACATATGGCAAATTGACTATTGACGGAATTAAGTGCGAATCTTTTGAGTCACTTCTTAGAGGATTAAATTTTAGAACTATAAGCAAACAAGTAGAGGTTTGTGCCGGAAGCAGTGAGGCTTCTAAACTCAGCGAGTCTATTCCAAATAACTCAGTATTTTGGCAAGGAAAGCGCCTAAGAATAAACTCGAAGGCATGGCAGGATTTTGCAACAAAAATTTGCAAAAAGGCTGGATTTAACGGAGAGTTGACTAAGACGAATTGCCGAGAAATCATGCAAAAAGCAAAGGAGTTATCTAAATAATGAAAAAAAGAAATATAGTGGTTTTAATTGTTATATTGATGTCATTATTTGCGATGACTCTTTTTGCGTGTTCAAATGGTTATGAGGAAGAATACGATACTGGCTTTACTGTTACTTTTAACAGCAATGGCGGCAGTGTTGTACAATCGCTAACAACAGATATTGAAACCGGTAGAGTAGCAAGACCTCAAGACCCTACTAGGTATGAACATAATTTTTTAGGATGGTATACAAATTTACAGTTTGAGGTGCGTTTTAATTTTGATAACAGAATAGAAAGTGACATTACGCTTTTTGCTAGATGGGAAAGAGCGTATCAACGAAGTAACCTTCAATTTCATGGTAATGGTGCGACTAGCGGCTCAATGAGTAGCATGGTGCTTGATGTAGGTGATGTAGTTAGATTGCCACTCAATCAATTTACAAGAGTAGGGCATACCTTTTTTGGCTGGGCGGTTCAAGTTGATACTACGGCTAGGTACACAAACGGTGGTTGGTTTTATGTTGAAAATTTGCCTGTTATAGTTTTATTTGCTGTGTGGCAGCCTAATGTTTTTAATATCACATTATATTTAGACGGCGGTCAATCACAGGTAACAGAGATTGAAGCAACATTTAATCAAAACTTGCCGCGAATTTCTGTGCCGTCAAAAGTAGGCTATGCTTTTATTGGATTTTTCACAGAAAGAGATGGTGAGGGTGTAAAGTATTATGATAATAATATGACCTCGATGCTCGTATGGAATAGGACGGAAGATAGTACGCTCTTTGCGTATTGGACACCTGCAACTACAAGGATTAATTTTGTTTCTATAGAAGAATCATACGGCTCAATGAATTCCATAAGTACAGTTACTCATTCTGAGGTTTTATTGCCTCAAAACAATTTTGAAAAGAAAGGGCATACTTTTATTGGGTGGAATACACATAGTGATGGATCGGGTGATGTTTACTTACATGGTGAGATATATAGAGTTCCGGCAGTTGAGGGAGAAATAACCCTTTATGCTATGTGGCAAGCCAACATTGTCAGCATAATTTTTGATGATAATTTTGATGTTGGTACTGCACACATGCAGCTAGTGTTTAATCAAGAAGAAGCACTGTTATCAAACTCTTTTATTCGCAGAGGTCATTCTTTTGTGGAATGGAATACAGCGAGTGACGGTAGCGGTGAGTCATTTGCTGATGGTCAATCAGTGTTGAACTTAACAAGTGAGGCTGATGCTACAATTACATTGTATGCTATATGGAAAGCAAATACCTATGTTATTGCATTTAATAGACAAGGTGGGACAGGTGGCACGAGTGCAGTAAGTGTAACTTATTATGACTATTTCCCATTTGCTTTAGCTCCTTCAAAAGTTGGGTATCTTTTTGCTGGTTTTTTCTCATTGCCTGATGGAATCGGAAGACAATTTTACGACTCTAGTATGAATTCTGTGTTTGTATCAAATGTGATAGAAGGTGATGAAATATATGCTTATTGGATTCCGCGTGCAAACATTCTTGTTTATAATGGGAATGGAGCAACGA